>Ga0247608_10005269_pt1 | contig 14066 bp, 7 predicted proteins | sample 176DNAGHGlowgp2_FD_193490 | JGI IMG/M metagenome (GOLD analysis project Ga0247608, IMG submission 193490) | Sheep rumen microbial communities from Palmerston North, Manawatu-Wanganui, New Zealand - 1766 DNA GHGlow gp2 | ecosystem: Host-associated > Mammals > Digestive system > Stomach > Rumen ...
CCCCCGATTTGCACTTTCCTACGGTGGTCGGGGGGATTTTTCTTATCTTGTACAAAGGTACAAAATTTATATCACATTACAAATCAATTAGTTATAAAGTTTCTTAATAATTGGCGACACTCCCTAAGATAGCAATGTATGATGCTTACTGTCGGCGAACTCGCCGGTTCTTATAAAGTTGCATCATGATGACGGCATGCTATAGACATGGACGCTGGAGCCTTGGGCTGAGGGCAGGTAATTGATGCCCCACCAACACATCTGTAACAGTACAAAGGAAATGAGCAGTACCCACAATGCAAGCTTTGGCTTGTGAGTAGGTATCTGTCTGTAATGCAGATAGACCAGATAGGCGAACCAGGTGATGGCGGCCCACGTCTCCTTAGGATCCCACGACCAGTAGTGCCCCCAGGCCTCCTTGGCCCACAAGGCACCAAAAAGCATGCCGATGGTCATAAATGCCAGGCCGACGTAGACGAGGTCGTCTAACTGAGAGGTGAGAAGTGAGAGATGAGAGGTGAGAGATTTCTTTTTGACAAGCAGGAAGATGGCCATCAGGGCGGCTACGCCAAACACGGCGTATGCGAACATGTAGACGATGACGTGGGGGACGAACCACGGACTCTGCAAGGCCGGCATCAGCGTAGCGGAATGGATCTCGGGCTTGAAGAGGTTGACGCAGATGAACACCAGCGCCATGACGGTAGAGAACGAGAGGATCCACTGATACTTCCAACGGGAATAGACGATGATGCCCGCCAACGGCAGGAAAAGCGAGTACCAGAGGCGTGTCTCGCCCATCGTCCGTAACGGCGGACGTTCCAGGGAAATCCACATCATCAGGATAAAACTGAAAAATACGATGAGTCCTATGATGGTCGAGCTATAGGCCAGCACGGTCTTTTCACGCCATGCTGCCCAGGCTCCTACGGCCCACAGCAAGACGGCTGCTATCGCGAAATATATGAACTCCTCCCAAGTCATCATCTATAAACTATAAACTTTAAACTATAAACTCTTCCTTTTCCCTCCAAAAGCGAAAAGACAAACCGCTCCGGCGAGCATCATGTAAATGCCCGTATAAACCAGCGGCAGCCAGGGATCACTCACCAATTCCAAAATGCTTGTCTGACTCATGGGACCCATCTGCGTGTCATAGCCGTACTGGTAGATTTTCCAACCGTCCACCTCCACAGGTTTGTTCACCTCGACGGTGGTCTGGATATTCTTGCCCGTCTTCGTCAGAATCTGGATGTCGGAGGCAAAGCGGCGGGGCGAGCCGTCATCGTAGGTTTCCATGATAAACTCCTTCAGTTCGATAGCGATGGGCATCTCTACAATCTGCTGTTGTGAGGTCAACGCACGCCATTCGGGTTCTCCCTTCACCGTGATCATCTTCAGCCGTTGCATGTCGGCATTGCCCAATGTAGCGGTGGTCATCGCGAGAAACAGTCCGAGGTGGGAAAGAAGTGAAAAGTGAAAAGTGAAAAGTGAAAAATGGGCGGCAGCCCACGATTTCAATTGTCGTAGTACGACCAGCCCGAGAATGACAGCCATATAGACATAGATGAGAATGAAGGGCCAAAAATTCAGCATGTAGTTGAACCATGTACTCCCTTCGCCCATTGGAGAGTGGCCGGGAGTGAGGCTCTTCTGCCGCGTCAGTCCCATGATAATGGTCAGCACAACGGCATAGACCAGTGCGGGTATCGCTGCCTGATAGGTGCCGATGAACTGGAAGACATATATCCGTTTCCTAAGCAGGTAGATAAGGGCGATGATGCTCAGGAATGCCGTCATCAAGATGCCATTGACAGGCCACCGGAAGGCATCCCAATCGACTGGCCCTACGCTCAGCTCCAGTATCAGTCCAGCCATGATAAGGCCTCCCCCGATGAGGAAGCCTTCTTTCATTCCGTATGGTCTGGTCTGCATGGATGCTAAAGAACGAACCTTTTAGTAAAGTGCTGCGGGGATGAGGCGCTGGGCGTTCTCGAAGTCCTCGGGGGTGTCGAGCTCGATGGAGAAGAAACGGGTAGTATCGACGATGCGGAAGGTGTGACCCAGGGGGATGAGTCGCTCAAAGGCCCGCTCATAGAAGATATCTATCAGACCTTCATCCTCTATCATCTGCTGGAGTTCGCGGAAGAGGGCTGTGCTGTAGTCGGCACATATCTTCTCGATACCGACACTCTCACCGGCGGCCTCGGCTGGCGAACAGGTCTTGCTGATCTCGATAATGCGCCCATGGGTGTCGGCCACGATCTTCATCTCTTCCTCACCCAGTTCGTGACGGTTCAGGGCAAGAGCGCTACCCTCGGCATTGATAACCTCGAGGATGGCAGCCGGGTCACAGAGGATGTCGCTGTCCATGAGCAGGAAGTCGCGCCCGTCGGTATAGGGTCGGGTGAGCCACAGCGAGAAGATATTGTTGTTGTGGGCGTAGTCGGGATTATCGATGAAGTGGATCGTGAACTCCGCATACATCTCCGTGAGGAAGTCACGGATCATGTTGGCACGATAGCCGGTGACAACGACGAACTCACTGATGCCTGCGGCAATCAGACCATCGACGGTACGCTGGAGGAGCGTGCGCTCCCCGACTTTAAGAAGACATTTCGGACGCTCGTCGGTGAGCGGTCTCAGTCGCTTGGCCATTCCGGCCGCAAGAATTACTCCAATCATACTTTTTAGTTGACAGTTGATAGTTGACAGTTGATTATCGCTCCTGATGCTCTCGCATATAGTCGCGGGGTGACATGCCGTAGTACTTACGGAAGATGGTGGAGAAGCTGGCAGAGTTGGAGAAACCGCAGGCATACATCACCTCTGTAACGTTCATACCCTTTTCCGCAAGCAGCTGGGCGGCTTTCTTCAGGCGGATGCTGCGGATGAAATCATGAGGCGTCTGACCAGTGAGTTCCTTCATCTTCCGGTGCAGGTGAACACGGCTGATGCCCACCTCCTCGGAGATCATGTCGATATTCAGGTCGGAATTGGTGAGGTTCTTTCGGACACACATCATGATCTTCTCCAGCAACTTCTCGTCGGGCGACTTCAAGCGGATGTCCTCCATCTGCTCTTCCAGTTCGTCGGTACGCTCATACTTCAACTTCAGCAGTCGGCGGGAGTTGAGCAGGTTCTGGATAGTGCGCTTGAGGATGTCCATATTGAAGGGTTTGACGAGATAGGCGTCGGCACCCGTCTCAAGGCCTTCGAGACGGTCTTCCTCGCGACTTCTGGCTGTCAGCAGGATGACAGGTATGAAATTGGTGGAGCTGTTTGCCTTGAGCTGTGAGCAGAGGGCATGGCCGTCCATCTCGGGCATCATGACGTCGCTGATGACCAGACACGGATGGATGCGGTAGGTCTCGGCGAGGGCCTCACGGCCGTTGACACAGCTGTGCACGTCGTAGTCGCGGGAGAGCTCAGCCTCCAGATAGCTGCGGATCTCATCGTCGTCCTCGGCAATGACGATGCTGTTGCCATTCACGGCCTGTCGCTCCTCCGGCATAATATCGTCCTCGACGTGCTCCGGCTCTTCTGCCAGTGACAGGAGTGCATCCTGCGGCGTTTCGAGCTCAGTGAGGATCTCCTCTGGTTTCAAATGATCCTTGCCAAGAGGGATGGTGATGACGAACTCGCAGCCCTGTTCCAAGTTGTGGGCCTTAATTGTGCCATGGTGCAGTTCTACAAGCGAGCGTGTCAAGTCGAGGCCGATGCCCGTGCCCACATTTCGGTCGTTGGAACTGGATTCGGCCTGATAGAAACGTTCAAAGATCTTATTGAGCTTATCCTCAGGTATCTTCTCACCATTGTCGCGAACAGCGATAGTGGCATGTTGGTCGTCATGGGTAAGGCGGATGCCTATCTCTCCGCCCGCCGGGGTGTACTTAAAGGCGTTGGAGATCACATTGACCACCACCTTGTCGAAGTTAGAACGGTCAATCCATACGGGCAGGCTGTCGCAGTCGTGCTCGAACAGGAAGTTGATCTGGCGCGACTTGGCCTGATGGCTGAAGAGGGTATAGATGTCGTTGATAAACCCGACGAGGTTCTGCTCACTCATGTGCATCTGCATCTGTCCCTTGTCGATCTTACGCAGGTCCATCATCTGGTTGATGAGGTGCAAGATGCGCTCGGCATTGCGGCGGATAGTCTCGTAGACACTCTTGCGGTCGGGGTTCTCCTCGTTTTTGATAAGTGAGAGCAGAGGCGTGAGAATCAATGTCATCGGGGTACGGATCTCATGGCTGATATTCATGAAGAAGCGCAATTTGGCTTCGCCCATCTCCTCAGCATGGATATGTGCCTGCAGGCGCAGGCGGTTCTGCTCACGGTGATGGCGGTAGGCGATAAACTGCCAGGCAAAAAGGCCCAGGATAAGGGCATAGAAGAAATAAGCCCATGCGGAACGGTACCAGGGACTGTGCACAACCACGGTGAAGCTGCGCTCAGGCGTCTCCACGCTGTTGCGCTCGGCTTTTACGCGAAAACGGTAGGTGCCTGGCGGCAGATGGGTGAACGAGATCTCATTGTGACCGGCAGGGAGCGCATGCCAGTCTTCACCGTTAATACTATAGAGGTAGATGATGTGCTCGGGGTTCTCATAGGTCAGCGTGGAGAGCTGGATGGCGAAGGAATTGTCGTGATAACCCAGTTCAAAGTGGGTACTGGCGTTAACAGTAGTATCGGTGACCTGATAGCGCCCTGAGATGGTGGCGGTATTCACGGGTTCGCCGTTGATGGTAAACGCTGTGAGCTGTACACTGGCTTCCCACTTCGTCTGCTGGATATCCTCTGGCTTAAACCATGTGACACCACCAGTACCACCAAGGATGATGGTGCCGTTACGCGAACATTGGGAAGCTCCATCACTGAACTCGTTACTCTGCAGACCATCATCGGCGAAGTAGGTCGTTGAATGACCATTGTCGGGATCGAAGAGAGTAAGACCGTGGTCTGTGGAGATCCACAGCTTACCCTGACGGTCACGCTCGATGGAGGCGATACCATTGTCGGAGAGACCGTCGGCGGTCGTGAAGGAACGTGTCTGGTGTGTCTTCAAGTCATAGCGGAAAAGTCCCGTATTGGTGCCATACCACAAGAAACCGTCATACTCGCGGACCACTCTGACGGGTTCACCGTAGTTGAGACAATTGCTGGGCATGGGGCGACCGTCGGCAGCAGGCGTAGTAAACACCTTTGTCCAACTGCCGCTGGCAATATCCAGACAACAGATACCCATTGTCGTGGCGGCATAGACACGCTGGCCATCGGGCGACACATGGACCTGTGAGACGAAATCGTTAGTGATACTGTTTACCGAACGGTCTGTATCAGCCCCCTCGGCCATCACGTAAGTACGTATTTGTTGATCAGGACTCAGACAGAGCACACCATGACGCATCGTAGCCAGCCAGAGACGTCCCTGAGCGTCGGCTTCAATATCCATAATAATGAGATGGTCATCCTCCGGATAGTTCAGGGGATGATACTTCAGACTGGCCGGATCGATCCATCCTCCACCCTCGCCATAGGATCCCACCCAGATGCGTCCGTCGGCACCTTCTTCAATGTTCATGATAGTAGAAGGGATGCCTGCCAACAGGTGCTGTTGGAGCCTGTCGCTGGCATCGAAGACGTAGACGCCATCCTTATCGGTACCCACCCACGTCCGGTGACGGCTGTCGATCAGCACGCTGATGACACAAGCCGAACCGATGGCATTACGCCCGTTACCGAGCTTATAGCCCATATAACTGAAGCCCTTGGAGGCGATGGGCTGGCGATAGAGTCCCTTCTGGAGCAGGCCGAACCAGAGGTTGCCGTTGCGGTCCTCAGTGATGGAATACACCTTGCTCTTGGCCAGGTCTACCTCAAGGCTGAAGAAGGGATTGTCGACCACACTGTTCTCCCTGGGATTATAGATGGCGACACCCTTGCCGTCGTAGCCTATGATGATACAGTCGTAACGGTCGCAGAAAAGGGATGAGATACTCTTGTCGCCAGTAGCGGCCACGTGGACGAAGTCATCGCCCTGAAGCCGATAGAGACCCGCATTGGAGCCTACATAGATATTCCCCTCACGGTCGGTACAGAGCTGACCCAGGATCAGATCCTTCCTGTCGGTCAGGTAATGGCGCAATTTCTGGCCGTCGTAGGAGAGCAGACCCTCCGGAGAGGTGACCATCCACAGACAACCGTTCTTATCCTCCAACAGCGAATTCACGGTATGTAGACCTGCGAAGACGCCACCCAGCTGACGGGCCGTCTGCTTATCGGAGAACTTCATCACGCCGAGGCCCGACGTACCAGCCAGCACATCGCCGTTGGCACGTTCCAGAAAACATGTGGCATAACCCTGGCTGGGTTTTCCTCGATGATCATACAAGGTGACATTGTGGAACTGCTCGCCGTCCCATGTCTGCAAGGAGCCGTACATGCCAAAGTAGAACAGCCCATGACTATCCTGCATCATGCTGTTCACATAATTGCTGGCAAGCGTCTTGTCAGACTCGTTCTCTTTCTTAAAGACACGGAATTGGTAACCGTCGTAGCGGTTGATACCGTTACGGGTGGTAGCCCACAGGAATCCATCATGGTCAAGATAGACCTGAGTAACGAAACTACTGGACAACTGCTGATTGTCAGTTGTAAAGAATTTGCCCATCTGAGCATACACACTCACAGCCAGGCATTGCACCAATAGTGTTAGTAGTTGCCTTAATCGCATTACATTGAATCAGTTATTCGGGTGCAAAGATAAACCTTTTTTTCTAAATACAATCACAAAATGAAACATTTTATAAAAAAAAAGAAACAACCGTTGTCATTTCTTCTGTTATTTAGTGGTAACTTTGCCAACGAATTACATTATTAATACTTAAAGTCAATGAATCCACTACCCATTAGAAAGAGAGCCATGCTGTGTGCCATGCTGTGGCTCACCACTCTGACAGTGGCTATCGCCGCTGACAGATTTGTCGTTTTCCAACCTCAGGCAGATGCCTGGAAACTGGAATCCGTCACCATCGGATATGCCGATGCCGAGCACAGTTGCGTCAAGCTGGCAGCCGCCAACCTGATTGCTGACTTCAAAGCCGTCACTGGCACAGAACCTCTCACCTCTTCCCCCTCACCTCTCACCACTATCCTCATCGGCACCGTAGGTACGAACCCGCAGATCGACCAATGGGTGAAGCAAGGTGAGCTCCGCGACCTGAAGGGAAAGACGGAGAAGTATATTATCAAGACCATCGGCCAGCAGCTGGTCATCGCTGGTAGTGACAAGCGGGGTACGGTCTACGGCATTTACGAGTTGTCGCGTCAGATGGGTGTCTCGCCCTGGTATTACTGGGCCGATGTGCCTGTAGAGAAGCATCCCTCCCTATATATTAAGAAAGGTGACTACAGCGACGGTGAGCCGGCTGTCCGCTACCGTGGTCTGTTCCTCAACGACGAGGCCCCCTGTCTGACGACATGGGTAAAGAACACGTTCGGTACGAATTACGGCGGTCACCAGTTCTATGAGAAAGTCTTTGAGTTGATTCTCCGTCTGAAGGGCAACTACCTGTGGCCCGCCATGTGGGGATGGGCTTTCTATGCCGACGACCCCGAGAACCTGAAGACCGCCGACGCCATGGGTGTGATGATGGGCACGTCGCACCACGAGCCGATGGCCCGTAACCACCAGGAGTATGCGCGTGACCGCAAGGGCTGGGGAGCGTGGAACTACGCCACGAACAAAGAGAACCTCGACCGTTTCTTCCGTGAAGGTATCGAGCGCATGAAGGGTACCGACGACATCGTGACCATCGGCATGCGCGGCGATGGTGACGAGGCCATGGGCAACGGCACCGACACAAAGCTGCTGGAGAGTATCATCAACAACCAGCGCCGTATCATCAAGGAGGTCACGAAGCGTCCCGCTAAGGAAACACCGCAGATCTGGGCTTTATATAAAGAGGTACAGGACTACTACGATGCCGGCCTGCGTGTGCCCGACGACGTGACGGTACTGCTCTGCGACGACAACTGGGGTAACGTGCGCCGTCTGCCCACCGCCGAGGAACAGAAGCGCAAGGGCGGCTGGGGCCTCTACTACCACGTAGACTACGTAGGTGCCCCCCGCAACTCGAAGTGGATTAACGTCACCCCGATACAGAACATGTGGGAACAGCTGCAGCTGGCCTATAACGGAGGCATCCAGAAGCTTTGGATCCTGAACGTCGGCGACCTGAAACCCATGGAGTATCCCATCCAGTTGTTTATGGACATGGCATGGAACCCCGCCAAGTATCGTGTAGATAATCTGCTCGACCACACCCGCGACTTCTGTGCCGAGAGTTTCGGAGAAGAGCAGGCCTGTGAGGCTTCGCAACTGTTGAACCTCGTTTCGAAGTATAACGGCCGCATCACGTCGGAGATGCTCGATGCCCGTACCTACACCACCCAGGAGTTCGCCCAGGTGGTGGCCGACTATCAGGCTCTGGAGGCCCGTGCCCTCCGGCAGTTCATCACGCTGAAGCCCGAAGCCAGGGATGCCTACCGGCAGATCGTGCTCTTCCCCATCCAGGCCATGGGCAATATCTACGAAATGTATTACGCCCAGGCCATGAACCACGAGTTGGCTGCCAAAGGCGATCCTGACGCCAACTGCTGGGCAGAGCGCTGCAGAAAGGCCTTTGAGCGCGACCAGCAGTTGAACCTGCAATACAACAAGGAGATTGCCGGTGGCAAGTGGGACGGCATGATGATCCAGAAGCACATCAGCTATAAGATATGGAACGACAACTATCCCGCCGACGTCTGTCCCGACCTCATCGAGGTGAAGCCGCCCGTCTCAGGGCCGACATTCTCCCCGCGCCACGGCTATATCAGCATCGAGGCCGAGCACACCTGGAGCCGTCACGACGCCACAGCCGCAAGATGGACGGTCATCCCCCACATGGGCCGCACCCTCAGTGGCATCGCCCTCATGCCCTACACCGCCGCCACGGACAACGCTTCGCTGACCTACCGCTTTACCATCCCCTCTAATGAAATCATAAAGCTTCATGCTCAAAGCTTAAAGCTTAAAGTTCATATCATCACCAAGTCCACCCTCGATTTCCTCGACAAAGGCGGCCTCATCTACGACGTCTCCATCGACGGTGGCCAGCCCGTCAGCGTGAACTTCAACAGTAACCTCAACGAGAAGCCCGAGAACATCTACAGCATCTACTACCCCACCGTAGCGAGCCGCGTGGTGGAGAAGGAGGTGGAGCTACCCCTCGGCGAGGGTGACATCCACACGCTCACCATCCATCCGCAGGATCCTGGCATCGTGTTCGAGAAGATCGTCATCGACCTCGGCGGCTACCAGCGTCAGTTCCTCTTCGGCAGCGAGTCGCCCAAGACCTATCACAAATAAGAGAGAATGAGAACTTAATAAATTCCCGAAATGCTTGGTCGTTTCGGGAATTTATCGTATCTTTGAGCTTTGCTCGAAGATACTCACGCTCGAAAAAATCCAAATTAATTTGGTTTTTTACTCACTTATTCGTATCTTTGCAGTCGATTATTCCTAAATTGATTAACGATATGAACAAACGAACCCTTTTTGCTGCCTTCTTCGCAGCAACCGCCATGGGTGTCAGTGCCCAGAAAGCGATGAACGCCCCCGCCGGCGGCAAACAGATCAGTGACGAACTGATCGGTATCTTCTTCGAGGACATCAACAACTCTGCCGATGGCGGCCTCAATGCCGAGCTGGTGCAGAACGGCTCCTTCGAGTACTCACCCTCCGACCGCGACGGCTGGGGACCCGGTACGGCATGGAAGCAGATCCGCCCGGGACACTCGCTGGGAACCGTCCAGGTGAGGATGGACAACCCCGTGCATCCCAACAACGCCAACTACATGCGCCTCCACACCGAGCGCGCCAAGGAGTACTATGACTACAAGGGCTGGAAAGGCTTCGGACTGCAGAACGACGGCTTCGACGGCATCTCCGTGAAGGCCGGCGAGAAGTACGACTTCTCTGCCTTCATGCGCAACGTCAGCGGCGGTGCCAAGCAGGTGCGCGTGGTGCTCGTCGAGCAGTTGCCGGGATGGCCTCCCAAGGACCCGAAGCTGCTGGCAGAAGCCATCATCGACGTGAAGGATAATGCCTGGAAGAAGTACGAGGCCGTGCTGACACCCGACAGCACCTGCCAGAAGGCATCGCTCCAGATGCTCGTGCTCAATACCGGCGACCTGGATGTCGACGTCGTGTCGCTCATGCCCGAGGACACCTATAAGGGTCATGGCATCCGCAAGGACCTCGCCCAGGCACTGGCCGACCTCCACCCGAAGTTCATGCGCTTCCCCGGCGGCTGTGTCGTCCATGGCGGCGGCGACGGATTCTGGAACACCTACCGCTGGAAGACCACCATCGGTCCGAAGGAGCAGCGCCGTCAGCTGAAGAACACCTGGGGCTATCACCAGAGTTGTGCCGTAGGCTACTTCGAGTACTTCCAGTTCTGTGAGGACCTCGGTATGGAGCCGGTGCCCATCCTGCCCGCCGGTGTGAGCTGCCAGGGCACCAACGGTGGTTGGAACATGTGGCCGACCCAGGCTCAGGACGTGGTGCCGATGTCGGAGATGGACGAGTGGGTGGCCGAGGCCATCGACCTCATCGAGTGGGCCAACGGCGACCCTGCCACGAACAAATGGGCGAAGATGCGTGCCGACGCAGGCCATCCGAAACCCTTCAACCTGAAGTACCTCGGTATCGGTAACGAGGAGAAGATCTCTCCCGAGTTCATCGAGCGCTTCAAGTATATCTATGAACGCGTGATGAAGGCCCACCCCGAGATTGTCATCGTGGGTACCGCCGGTCCTGGCTCGCATGCAGGCAATCCCGACTTCGAGGCCGGCTGGAAGCTGGCAGAAGAGCTGGGCATGCCCATCCTCGACGAGCACTACTACGAGCCCAACAACTACTTCCTGAACAAGCGCCAGTATGACAGCTATCCCCGTGACCGCAAGACGAAGGTGTATCTGGGCGAGTATGCCGCCAAGGACAAGAAGCTCATCGATGCCCTCGCCGAGGGTCTGTATCTGCTCCATGTCGAGCGCAACGGCGACGTGGTGGCCATGACCTCCTACGCTCCCCTCTTCGCCCGCAAGGACGGCACCCAGTGGAACCCCGACCTCATCTACTACGACAACGAGCGCCCGTTCCTCACCTGCAGCTACTATGTGCAGCAGATGTTCGGTCTGTCGTCGGGCAACTACTACTATGGCGACTGCGTGACGTTCGAGGGTGACGCCGCCGATGTCTGCCAGCCGCAGGAGAACGTACACTATGGCCAGAGCGTCGTGCTCAACACCAAGACGCGCCAGCTCTTCGTGAAGGTCTGCAACGCCACCGCCGAGGCCAAGACCGCACACCTGAACCTCTCCCGTTTCAAGGTCGGGAAGTTCGCCGAGAAGATGACCATCTCCGGACAGCCCGAGGATGAGAACAACTTCGACAAGCAGCCCATCGCCCCCATGAAGGAGACCATCAAGATGAAGAAACGCATGGACATGGAGGTCGCTCCCTACTCCTTCTCGCTGATCACCATCCAGCTGTAACAAGCTGAAGAACCATACACTTAAAAGAGGCCTGACACGGCCTCTTTTGTGTGTATGAGAATATGAATCTCCTTACAAAATATGTGATTCTTGAATCATTCCAGACGCTGGGGATAGTTGCGGACAGCTGATACACTCACACACAATAAATCCGCAATGTCGTTGTAGGTATAACCCATTTCTTGCAGGATCAGGAAACAGGTCAGACGCAGACTCAGATGATGATAAGGCATGACCAGACGGACGTATTGCTCATGATAAGTGTATGCATAATAGTCTACGAACTCCTGTTCGTTTTCCTTGTTGAAAGCCATCGGCTTCTCCTTCTTGGCAATTAGTTCATACAATTCCTTTCCACGTCCTATTCTGTCTGCTGATGCCTGCTTAATGTTTTCAATGTTTGCCTTCAGCAAGGCAATCTCATTGTCCCTGTCCTTGCCGGAATTTTCCAGTTGAGCCAACCTCTGTTCTTTAGCTTTGATGTTCTCGACAAAGTCGCTGATGACACCCTCAAACCGTCTTGCCCGTCTTTGATAGTAAATGATAGCCAACAAAGCGACTATGAGCACCATGAGCGCGATGCCTATGATGACCATGTTCTTGTTCTTCTGTTCTGCCAAAGCTTTCTCAGCAATCGCTCTGTCGTAGCGGTGCTGAATTTCAGCTAACTGCGTGGTGCGTAGTTCTTCATGATAAATGATTTGTACGCTGTCAGCCTTAGCCAGCATCTGGGCGACTTTGAAATAGTTCCGACGCTCGTTATAAAGCCGTGCCAGATATTTATAGGCATTGATTGTATGTCGGGCATCTCCCATAGTGACAACCTCCTCCCAACTCTGACGGGCTTGAAGGGTGTCACCTTTGTGGTGGTATATTCGTCCAAGCAGAAGGTATTGGTTAGGTATGGGCTTTAATGCGATGGCTTTTTCAATCCAATCCTCTGCTTCCTGATATTTACCTTCAGAAAAAAGTGTGTTAGCAAAGTTCGAAAAGAAGTAGGCCTTATCTTTATCATCACACTGATTTGCATGCTCCATACATAACTTCATATAATATGCTGCTTTAGCATCATCCTTCTGCTGTATATAATAGACTGCCAAATGTTCCTCTGCTATTGCCAAATAGTTTGGCTTTCTCAGTTTCTTTGAACTATCTAAAAATTTGCTTGCATAATTATAACAGAGAACATCATTCTTGGATTTAAAGTTAATAGAATACAATAGTTCATATACTTTACTCTTCAGTAGTTCATTGTTGTTTTTTTCAGCTAAATCCTCAGCATGCTTTAAACTTATAATGCATTTGTCGATTTCCCGTAAATCATTTAGTATAGCCCCTTTATAAAATAAGGCTGTTGCCAAACGCTGTTGATTACCTGTTTTAGAGTAATAATCTACACTATATGTAATCAAAGAATCAGAATCAATCTGCTTGTACAATTTATAGGAGGCCTCTGTTAATAGCAGATTATACAAAGCCCGCTCTTCCCCATCACTTACGAGCGACGCAGGTATGTCACTCAATAACACCCAAGCACTATCTGGATTATCTTCAATCACCATTTCTGCCATTTCCAACTGATGCTGGTAGCTTGATAGCTGCGAGCATCCCAAAAGAATCATCACAGAAAGAATAATAGCAAAGAATCTTCTCATTACCAATTTATTTGTTTCCTGCAAAATTACGACAATTGGATTATTACTACAAATTATATCCTCATTTTTATCATTCTTTAGGAAACAAGAGCCCTCTTCGTGTCCCATTTTCACGTTTTAAACATCGTCCATTCTGTTTACTACTTATTGAATTTCAGTTGATTAGGTTGCTATTTGTCAATGGGACGCGCCCAGAAAATTAATAGCAAAATATTTGGAAGATATTGATTCTTTTTTTAACTTCGCACCATAAATCAATTAAAACTATACAATTATGAAGAAACTTTTTATTTTATCTTTGCTGTTTATTTTTGCAGCATTAGCCCATGCTCAAAATGATGTGCTAAGAGGAGACACCATTGACATTATTATCATTGATCCAGGTGGGACTCCATCAGAACCACATTTATCTCCAATCCATAATCAAGATGTTTGGGGTGTTATTCGTTCAAATACCCAGTCATTATCAATCTACGTTAATTCTTATATTGTATTTGATCGTGTTCGAATCTACAGGAATGGGCAGTTAGCTGTTTTTGACGATACCCCCACACCTATTAACAACACCTTATATTATAATTTGTCTACCATAGGAAGTGGGTTCTATTCTATTCTTCTTGAAGCAGACGATGGAACAATATATCAAGGTTACTTCACATTATTATAATCTAAACAATCTCAATTATGAAAAAGAACATGTCCTTTCTATTCTTGATGGTTTTCTCCATTTGTGCCATGGCTCAAGATAAAACCATTATTAAGAGATATGATGATGGAAGTATTAAGTCTGTCCGTTTTTCTCCGACA
>Ga0247608_10005271_pt1 | contig 14061 bp, 2 predicted proteins | sample 176DNAGHGlowgp2_FD_193490 | JGI IMG/M metagenome (GOLD analysis project Ga0247608, IMG submission 193490) | Sheep rumen microbial communities from Palmerston North, Manawatu-Wanganui, New Zealand - 1766 DNA GHGlow gp2 | ecosystem: Host-associated > Mammals > Digestive system > Stomach > Rumen ...
CAATCCCCAATCCCCTGGAGAATATTATATTTAAACTGAATTATATATATATTTATTATTGTCTAAATTAATAAATTGTTTAATTTTTTAAAAATAATTGATACCTAAAACTTTAAACTATATACAATCAATCAATATTAGGTATAACAGATGTTGATAAATAATTATCAACTTCATTTTTAGATATAAAGCTTTCGCCTAAAGGTTTTATTTGTATTACTAAATTTAACAACATTTTATTAATTTTAATCCACTCAAAATGTGGTTCTTCACTCATATATTTTTCAATATTTAATTTTGTGCTAGATATCATTTTATCCTTTACAACATCATTTTTGTCCCATATTTCAACTATCAATGGCTCATTATGGTTGGTTATAGTATAATTTATTAGTTCATTCCATTGAGGAGTTAAAGTATTGTCCAAAGCCCTTGTCTTTAAGCCAACATTATCTTTTTCAAATCTAATTAATACATATGGATCACTTTTAGAAGTAAGATCCATTTTAGGGACGTTTAATGCTTCAATGACATAAACATGCAAAATCAAAGGCTTAAATATTTGGTTAACAAAAGGTTGGAAATTTGGTGGAGTTATATGTAATTTTAATTTAATTACTTTGCTGGTGCCTGGTAAGACTATATTTCTTTCTTCTGTCATACCTAAACTAAATTCTGAAATCTTAAGAGAACTTTTTGCATTCTCTTTCTTTGAACCTTTTTGGATTTCATATAATATTAACTTAATTTCATCTGATTGAAGAGAATTAATGTCAACTGAAATATATTTATTAATAATTCCATCATATGAATATCCTGAGGAAATTCCATTTATCTCAACCATCCATAATACATCTTTTTTTTTGGTTGTGTTTTTGATTTCCTCAATTAAAAAATTACATTTCCATTTATCTGAAGGATTAAGAGGCTTAATTTCATCAGTAACATAATTAATTTTAAATTTTCCTATTGAGTTTTCTATTACCTTATCTTCATTTTGAGAAATATCAAATTTAATTTCCTCAGAATAATTTTTAGAATCAGATGATTTTATAATTAAATTTGAATTAGTAATATATTCCAATTTGAAAAAATCTGAAAATTCGCCAAATTTTGTATATCTCCAATATTCGTCTTTTTCAAATTTAAGTAGGCAAAATACATTTGGTTTATTACTAAGATTTTGGATATTTAATGTTTTTATTGATGGGGAATATGGCTCTGATTCAAAAGATAATTGCCCTGGTTTCATTAAATGAGTTATTAAATGGAAGCATTCATACCATTTATCTTCAACAACTCCGCATTGTAATTTACAGATAGGAATAGATATTTCTTTTAATATAGTTTCTTTTGATGATTTATTAAATCCACATATTTTTACTGATAAATCATTTGTGGCATAACTTGGAACGGCAAAATAATATGTCCTATTCCAATTTGGGTTCCTTATATACCTTATTTTACGTGTTTTTTTCTCTATGCCTGCTACTTCCAAAGTACAGTACAAGCTACTATCAAGATTGTCGGGCATCGTAAAATTATTAGCCCCAACTAATTTTGCACATAGCATTAAATCATCAGCACTTATTTTTTTTTCTTCTTCTTTATAATCACAAAATGGTATAATATCAGACTTGCCAATTTGAATTAAATATGAAATTGTTCCTTGCATAAATTTACTTTCCTTTTTTGTGGTTTGTGTTGAAATTTCACTCATTGATATAGGTATAGTTGCAAATTCTTTTTTTGCATCTGAATCTTTAATTATAATGGATAAACTATTTGAAAGATCAGTTATTGGCAATTTGACTAATTCATTAGAATGGGGATTTTCCCACCTATTATTAAAATAGACTGTTTTACATTCTCTATCATTAGACATATTGCAAAAGATGGTTAAATTATCAATATCAAAATCATTAACTTCTAAAAATTTCAAATAAATGCAATCATATTCAAATTTAACTTCAGAAAATGGAAGTGCATTTGGCATAATTAATTGAGTCTTTATATAAAGACTGCCTTTTTCCCCAATGTTATACCAAGCTTTTTTTTCTTTTCCATTTAATAAAGAATTAATTTCTATATTAATTATTGGAATTTTATCATTATTTATTTCATCTTTATCAGTAATGATCACTTCTAAAACATCAGTTGACAAAGATAGTATTTCCATATTAAAATATTGATAAAATTTAGGATTTTTATTATTATTGAACCTTATACTTTTTTTAATTAATGTATCTCTATTTTTTAATCTGAAAAGAACATATGGATCTTTAAGCTTTAAAAATTTATCATCAAGATTATTCGCTTCATAAAGAATAATACTTATAGACATTTTTGGATTAGGATAAAAAGATAATGAAAATTGTTGTCCATTAAATGGTATGGTTTTGTATGGTACTATTTCAATATTACCTGAAAGATCATCAGTAACATTAAATGGACCATTTTGTAAATTTATTAAAGATATAGGAATTGTTTTTATTAATTTAGGATTATTATCTGGGCCAATATTATATTGTTCTAAAATTATTTGCTGTTGATCAGTTAAAAAAAATGAAAAAGTTTCATTAAAAGAACCACAAGGTGTTATAATTGTTTGTTTAACTATATTATCTAATTTAATTCTCCAAAATTCATATGAATGTTTTAATGATTCATATTTTCCTAAATTTATATTGAGACTATTAATATTTATTAATTTTTCTTCCCATCTACTTTGACCTACTTCTGTTACCTGCCATTTCATAAAAATAGAACCTTCATCTAAATAATATTCTTTTTCAACTATATTACCAAAAGGTACAGAAGTTATATCTATTCGAATATTCCCCAAATAATCGTCTTTTGATTTATCTTTATCAAATACATCAATTATTAAATTTTGTTCTAAATTTATTATTTTTAATTGAAATTCATCATAATATACAGGATTTAAATTACAATAAATTATTCTTGATTTAAATTGTTCATTTCCTAATTGAGCAATATAATAAGGATCAGATAATCCATTTGAATCTGCTGATTTAAGATTATTCATTTTTATAACTTCAACTTGTAAAGCAAAAAATTCAGAAGGAGGTCTATTATAATAATTATCAAAATTAGAAGAACTAAATGGTTTTTCTCCTTTCTTAAGAATTTGAGTCCAAAATCTTAAACCATTAAAATTATTACGATATATCAATCCTTCTTGTAAATCTGATGTTTGGAATTCATCACTTGATTCAATATTATCTGATGAATTTATTGTTTCTATGATATATGAATCATTTGTATTTGTAATTGGAACTGAAAAAATGGCATTAGAAAATTGAGGAGTTTTGCTTTTGTGTATACAAGGTTCACAATATAATTTAGGGAATAAATCATTTTTCATATGAACTGACACTGATTTTTCATCTGAACTTTTACTTTCTTTGGTTTCAAAGACTTTAACATTTAAATAATATGGGATAAATTCTTTAGAAATAAAAGCTGGTTCATTTTCATCTGATATATGAGTTATTAAATGAATTTTTCCCTGATCAAAATTATACCATTTATCAATAATAGTTCCAAATCCTAAATCTCCAACAGATAGTTCTATTGTTCCAATATTATAAAATTTATCCTCTTTATAATAGCCATAGCATTTAACAAATATTTTATCATCTCTTAAAGAAAGAACTGGAATATGAAAAGTATGTTTGAAAACAGGGTTTAATTCTTTAAAGATAACTCTAGTTGTATCTATATATCTCTTGGGATCGTCATTTAAAGATATATTTATATATGGATCAGTTTGATCATTGCCTTCCATTTTTGGTAAGTCAACACATCTATCAACATAAATGTGAAAATATCTTTTAGGATTAATAAAAGGTGGATGTTCTGGAGAGTCTATATTTTGACCACTTAATGCTAATGTAAAATTAATTCCGTCTATATTTTTATCTCCAAGCTCATTAAAATTGATATTGCATTTGATTCTTTTAATTTCTTTTGAGAATTTATGTTTTCCTTTTTTTTTCATTTTGATATAAAATAATTTCTAATATTTCTTCTTGATTTCTTAATTTTAAATCAAATGTTTCCATTAATAAATTATCAGTAGTAACATTTGAAAATACTCCTTTATATGCATCAGCTGTTTTTACTTCGCAATAATATTCATTTCCTTCAATTATATTTTCAAAACTATGTATATAAACTTTAAGTATGTTAATATTAAATGGCTTAGAAATAAATATATCTTGGCTAGGCTCAGTTACTTGATACTTTACTGAAATTGTACCAGGTTTTGTTATAGATGAATTACATGGAATCATATTTAATTCTTTTTCATAAGTTTCGCCATAATTTATTTCATTCAAATTAATAGTGTATTTGGATATTATATCATCTTTTGAAAGTTTATCATAATCATATAATGTAATTTGGAATATATCTGTCAATGACTTAATTTCCATTTGAATAAATTCATCCCAAAGTGGATTTAATGATTTTTCAATAATTCTAGTTTTCTTTATGCTATCAGGATAACCTATAAATTCTAATTTACAATAAGGATCACTTGAATTCAAATCCATTATTTGAATATCTCTTCCTTTAATAATTTTAATATTAAAAAGCATTTTAGTTTCAGAAATTGGATAAGGTGGAGCTGGATTTCTTGGTCCAACAAAAGGCTGAGCTAAAACTTCTGTTATTTGAGTTTCTAATCTTACTTTTCCTCCTTTTTTATAAGATCCTAATGGAGTCATATCATACCATTCATCATATATATAATTTATTTTAAACTCTGAAAAATCTATAGTTGCCTCTGAAATTGCAGAATTTTTAATTATATTATTGTCCCATAGTCTTATTTTTAAAGGTTCTTTTAAATCAGCAATATAAAAATGGAAAAATTCAAACCATTGTGGTGTTAAAGTATTATCCAAAGTTTTAGTTTTTTGTTTAATATTATCATTTGTTAAAAATAATTCTAAATAAGGATCAGTTTTTCCTGCATTATTTGGAAAATCTTTCGCTTCAATAACTTGTATATGCAATTTCATAGGTTTACTTTCTTTGCTTTCCCATTTAAATTGATTAGCACAAGCTAATTGATATTTTACATGGATATAACCCCCGGCATATATATCTTTTTCTTCTACTACTCCGAGCTTCATATCTTTTATTGCAATATTCCATTTTCCTAATAAATCATTTTTTGAAAATTTATCATAATCATATAAAGTTAAGCAGAAAGCGTCGGTATTATATGATGATATTTTAAATTGAAATTCTTGATTCCAAACTGGTGTTAATGTTTGTTTTCTAATCAATGTCTTTCTTTTATCGTTTCTATTAAGTATTTCAAGCACACAAAAAGGATCAGATAATCCTGTGTCATCTGCAACTGGTATTTTATTGCCACTAATAACTTTTATATAAAATGTCATATATGGATTAGAAATAGGAGATAAATTAATATCACTAAAAGGACTTTTATTTTTTTGCTCAATTTGCAAATAAGCATGAATATTTCCTGAAGGTTCCATTGGTAAATTGGCTTCTTTAGTAACTCCAATCTGAAGATCTGATAGATCTAATATAGTTTTACCCAGTAATTTGTCTTTATCATTTTCATTTTTATATTCAATAATTAATTTATCTTTGCTTTTATCAATAATAACAAAAGAAAAATCTTCTTGAATAAGTGTATTTAATTTATCTTTTGTCATACTTATTTTACCTTCATCTGAATCATTTTCTAATTTAATATTAAAATATAATTTTGGATTAACTAAATTATTGTTAGTTGCTATTCCATAAACATCTTCTATTCTTAAATGAACTATCTCAGGAACAAAAGCCACACTAGAAAATGGTATGAATCCAGGAGGAGTAACCTGGAAAGATAATTCAATTTTAGAGTTGCCCTTATTTCCAGCCAAAGGAATTAAAGAATAATTATCATGATAGACAATGCCTGGCTCATAGTTTATTACTGGAAAATCAATCATGCATAATTTATCATCCTTGCCAACTTTATCCCAATCATATACTTCAATTCTTAATATATCGGAATTTAAAGATTGTATTGGTATTCTAAATTTTTCATTCCAATATGGATTTAAAGTTTTTTCTATTGTTTTACTTTTAGCAGTAATCTTAGTATTTAATATTTTAAATAAGCAATATGGATCACTGAGACCATTTGAATCAGCTGAGGGAAGGTTTGAAGCTGTTAATAAATGTAAGTTTATTTGCCATTCTTCACTTGGTGGTAATTGTTTTTCTTCTTCAATATATTTTTGATAAATATCATAACTATCTGAATTAATATTTGAAAAAGGTATTATATTAGGAGGAACTAATTGCATTTTTAAAAAGATCGAGCCTCCTTTTTCAAAATTAAACCACATTTCTATTCTGCCAGTTAATAAATTTGAGATTTCAATGGTTATTTTAGGTTTTTTATCATTCTTATTAGAATTAATCTCTTTATCAGTTAAATATATTTCTAAAACATCTTTTAATATTGATTTAACTTCAAAATTAAAATATTGATTAAAACTAGGATTATCTACATTAAAGAATATACTTTTTGAATTTGGCACATTTCTATCTTTGAACTTGAAGAAAATAAAAGGATTTTTAAGTTTTTTGATTTCAAGATCCTTTGCATGTGAAAGTATAATACCTACTGACATTGCTGGCTTAGGATAAAAATATAATGGAAATTGCTGTCCATTGAATGGAATGGTTTTATATGGGACTATTTCAATATTACCTGAAAGATCATCTGCAATATTAAATGGGCCATTTTGCAAATTTATTAAAGATATAGGAATTGTCTTTATTAATTTAGGATTATTATCTGAGCCAATATTATATTGCTCTAAAATTACTTGTTGTTGATCAGTTAATAAAAATGAAAATATTTCATTAAAAGCGCCACATGGTGTTATCATTGTTTGCTTAATTATATTATCTAATTTAATTTTCCAAAATTCATATGAATTTTTTTCTGATTCATATTTTCCTATATTAATATTGAGACTATTAACATCTATTAATTTTTCTTCCCATCTACTTTGGCCTACTTCTGTTACTTGCCATTTCAATGAAATTGAGCCTTCTTCTAAATAATATTCTTTTTCAACTATTTTACCAAAAGGTTCAGAAGTTATATCTATTGTAATACTTCCTAAATAATCATCTTTAGATTTATCTTTATCAAATACTTTAATTATTAAATTTTGTTCTAAATTTATTATTTTTAATTGAAATTCATCATAATATACAGGATTTAAATTGCAATAAATTACTCTTGATTTAAATTGTTCATTTCCTAATTGTGCAATATAATAAGGATCAGATAATCCATTTGAATCAGCTGATTTAAGATTATTCATCTTTATGACTTCAACTTGTAAAGCAAAAAATTCAGAAGGAGGTCTATTATAATAATTATCAAAATTAGAAGTTGTAAATGGTTGCTGTCCCTTCTTAAGAATTTGAGTCCAAAATCTTAAACCATTAAAATTATTACGATATATCAATCCTTCTTGTAAACCTGATGTTTGGAATTCATCACTTGATTCAATATTATCTGATGAATTTATAGTTTCAATGATATATGAATCATTTGTATTTGTAATTGGAATTGAAAAAATGGCATTAGAAAATTGAGGAGTTTTACTTTTGCTCACAGAAGATTTATTATTCATTTTACGGAAGTAATCAGTTTTCATATGCACTGAAACTTGTTTTTTATCTGAATTTGAACTTTCTTTCATTTCAAAGACTTGAACATTTAAATAATATGGGATAAATTCTTTGGAAATAAATGATGGTTCATTTTCATCTGATACATGAGTTATTAAATGGACTTTTCCTTTATTAAAATGATACCAATCATCTTTAACTATTCCATATCCTAATTTTACAAAATCAAAATTTAAGGTATCTATAAGTTTACTTTCTTTCTTATCATAATTAAAATATTCAATATAAAGTTCATCATCTCTTAAAGACTTAATAGGAATATGAAAAGTATGCTTATAAACTGGGTTTAAATCCTGAGTTATAACTCTTGTACAATCTGAATATCTGTTACCTTCTTTAAAAGTTAAATCAATTTTAAAAAAGAAATTACTTGTTTTGCTTGCTTCTTTTTCTTCATTTTCTATATAAATGCATCTATCAATATATAAATGAATAAATCTTTTATCTCTTATAAATGGAGGATGTTTTGGGAAGTTTGTATTTTGATCATTTAATGTTAATGTAAATTTAATACCATCTATATTTTTTTCACCCAAATCATCCAAATCTATATTATATCTGATTCTTTTAATTTCTTTTGAGAATTTATATTCTCCTTTTTTTTCATTTTGATATAAAATAATTTCTAATATTTCTTCTTGATTTCTTAATTTTAAATCAAATGTTTCCATTAATAAATTATCAGTAGTAACATTTGAAAATATTCCTTTATATGCATCAGCTGTTTTTACTTCACAATAATATTCATTTCCTTCAATTATATTTTCAAAACTATGTATATAACATTTAAGTATATTAATATTAAATGGCTTAGAAATAAATATATCTTGGCCAGGTTCAGTTACTTGATACATTACTGAAATTGTACCAGGCTTTGTAATAGATGAATTACATGGAATCATATTTAATTCTTTTTCATAAGTTTCGCCATAATTTAATTCATTTAAATTAATAGTATATTTGGATATTATATCATCTTTTGAAAGTTTATCATAATCATATAATGTTATTTGGAATATATCTGTTAATGATTTAATTTCCATTTGAATAAATTCATCCCAAAGTGGATTTAATGATTTTTCAATAATTCTAGTTTTCTTTATACTATCAGGATAACCTATAAATTCTAATTTGCAATAAGGATCACTTGAATTCACATCCATTATTTGAATATCTCTTCCTTTTATGATTTTAATATTAAAAAGCATTTTAGTTTCAGAAATTGGATAAGGTGGAGCTGGATTTCTTGGTCCAACAAAAGGTTCAGCTAAAACTTCTGTTATTTGAGTTTCTAATCTTACTTTTCCTCCTTTTTTATAAGATCCCAATGGAGTCATATCATACCATTCATCATATATATAATTTATTTTATGATTAGAAAAATCAAAGTTTACTTCTGAAATTGCAGAATTTTTCATTAAACTATTACTATCCCATAATTTCACTTTTAAAGGTTCTTTTAAATCAACAATGTAAAAATGAAAGAATTCAAACCATTGAGGAGTCGAATTATTATCCTTAGTTTTAGTTTTTTGTTTAATAGTATCATTTTCAAAATATAATTCTAAATAAGGATCAGTTTTTCCTGCATTATTAGGAAATTCTTTCGCTTCAATAACTTGTATATGCAATTTCATAGGTTTACTTTCTTTACTCTCCCATTTACATTGATTAGCACAAGCTAATTGATATTTTGCTTTAATTAATCCTCCGGCATTTAATTCTTTTTCCTCCACTACTCCGAGTTTCATTTCTTTTATTGCAATATTCCATTGTCCTAATAAATCATTTTTTGAGTATTTATCATAATCATACAAAGATAGTTTGAAAGAATCGTTATTATATGATAATATTTTAAATTGGAATTCTTGATTCCAAACTGGTGTTAATGTTTGCTTTCTTATTAATGTCTTCCTTTTATCGTTTCTATTAACTATTTCAAGCACACAAAAAGGATCTGATAATCCAGTTGCATCTGCTACTGGAATTTTTCTGCCATTTATAATTTTTATATATAATGTCATATATGGATTTGAAATCGGTGATAAATTAATATCTTCAAAAGGATTTTTTTCTTTAGTATTAATTTGTAAGTACAAATGAATATTACCTGTTGGTTCCATTTTTAAATTTAATTCTTTAGTACTTTCATTTTGAATATCTAATAAAGGTATGATTGTTTTGGCCAATAATTTATTATCACTTTCATTTTTATATTCAACAACTAATTTATCTTTAATTTTATCAGTAATAATAAAAGAGAAACTTTCTTTAATAATAGTATTTAATTCTTCTTTTATAACACTCATAGCACCTTCATCTGTATCTGCCGCTAATTTAATATTAAAATATGGTCTAGGCTTTGATATTTTTGTAGTTACTTCTTTGATATCTTCAATTCTAATGTTAACTTGTTCTGGAATAAATAATTCATTTTTAAATGGAGTTACACCAGGTGGAGTTATTTGGAAAGTTAATTCAATTTTTGAGTTTCCCTTATTCCCAGCTAAGGGAATTAATGAATAAGTGTCATGATAAACAATTCCAGGTAGATAATTTATAATTGGAAAATCTATCATACATAATTTATCATGTTTTCCAATTTTATCCCAATCAATAACTTCAACTCTTAAAATATCAGAATTTAAAGATTGTATTGGTATACAAAAATCTTCATCCCAAACAGGATTTAAGTTTTTATCTATTCTCCTACTTTTTTTTGAAATTTTTGTATTTAAAATAGTAAATAAACAATAAGGATCGCTTAATCCATTTGAGTCAGCTGAAGGCAAATTTGTCGCTTTCATTAAATGCAAATTTATTTCCCATTGGAAACTTGCAATTAAATCTTTTTCTTCTTCAACAATCACTCCCCAGAATTCTTTATCTCCAGTATTTGTCACATTAATTTCGGCTTTGATCGACCCAGTCTTTTTTCCTTTTTGTCTAACATCTATCCATTTTCTATAAATTTTTCCAATTTCGAATGATTTTAATTCGAGATTGGCAGAACCAATTTCATTTTCTTTAAACTTATCTTTATCTTTTAATTCAAGCTTAAAAACATCAGTTTCATAATTTGTCAATAATAAATGAAAAGTCTCATTCCAACAAGGCGATAAAGTTTCATATTTTATTGTTGTTTTTAAAAAGGTTCTATCTCCTTCGATTGATAATACACAAAATGGATCAGACAAACCATTAAAATCCATAGCTTTAACATCTTTAGCTTCAATTATTTTAATATGTAAAGTTTTTGTTGTAAAAGGATTGTTAACAAAAGCATAACTTCCCGGTGAGGCCAGATGATATTTCAAATGGACCCTCCCCCCTTTTTTCACTCCTTTAACAGGGTTAAAATCAATCCATTTATCTACTACTGTCCCTAATGGAAGGGTATTTATATCTAAATTATAAATAGATATATCATCATCTCTGCCTATAGTATCATAGTCTTTTAGTGACATATGAAGTACATCTGTTCTTAAAGATTTTATAGGGAAATGATATTCTTCATTCCAAACTGGATTTAAAGTTTTCATAATTGTTTTTGTTTTTACTTCTCCTATTTTTTCTTTTTCTTTTTTACCAAACATATATAGTTTGATATATGGATCTGAGAATCCATTGAAGTCCATTGAAGGAACATCAGTTGCTTCTATAATTTTTATATTTAATGTCGTTGTTTTGCAAGAAAATATTTCATTTAAATTTAATGGGGGAAGAGTAGAAAATGGAATTTTTCCAATTTCATTTATTTCTAAAATTAAATGAATTTTATCATTTTTTCCTATATCATAAAAATTATCAGTTATCTTTCCGAACTCAAGAGAATTATAAGGAATTTTAATTTCTCCAATTTCTATTTCTTTTTTTTTATGTTCAAATAATTTTAAAACAGCTGTATTTTCATATGAATACATCATTTGAAATTCTTCCATCCATTTATTTCCTTTTTTTTGAGTTGAAATAAATTGGTTATTTGCTTCATTATCAAATTTACCAGTCCAATATAAGTATCCATTATTTTTAATATTTCCTTCCATAATCCTAATATTTAATACTTGTTTATTCCATACTTTTTCTTCAAAGGGAATTTCACCTTTTCTAGTAATATGAATTAATAAGTTTAAAGCTCCACTTACTTTATTATTTTTATCATATAATAAAATATGTAAAGGATTTTGCCCCCCTATATTTAATGATTTCATTTCGATTTTGGCACTTCCTATCAAATCATCTTTTGATAATTTATCATAATCCATGCAGTCAATATTTAAAACGTCATAATATATTGAGTTCAAATCAAATATAAAATATTCGTCCCATTTTGGATTTATACATTCTCCAATTGTTGAAGTAATTTTTTTTTGATTATTAACTTGAAGAATGCAATAAGGGTCAGATAAGCCATTTGAATCTAAAGCTTTTAAACCAAATGCATCTTGTATTTTTACATATAATGTTAAAGGTTTTGTAGTCGGTACTTTTTCAATCTTATTAAGTGCGTCATATCCTTTTTTGATTTTGATTCCTGTATCAAGATGTTTTGTAAATGAAACATTTGAAAATGGATTATATGGATTGATTTGAATATAAAAATGGACTATCCCCCCTTTCTTCATCCCCTTAGCAGGGGTTAAATTTTCAGTTATTTCCCTAGTTTCTCCCGGCTTTATATCATCTAAATTAATCGTTGTAGTTCCAATAAGGGGATCTGTGCCTGTTGCCTCATCTTTAAGCTCAATTTGTAATGATGGATTTTGACATAATGAATATAATATAAATCTTTGATTCCAAACTGGATTTAATGAATTATTTATAACTTTTGTTTTTTCATAAAATTCTTGATCATTTAATTTGATTCTTACATATGGATCACTCTTTCCTATTAAATCCACATTTGGAATATCATAACCATCCATCATATGTATGTGAACCTTTTTTAACGGTATAATTGATGCCTTATTAAATGGCTTCCATCCTGCAGTGCATACTTGATACATAATATGCAATTTTCCTGTCTCTTTATAATTATTGAAAATAGGGACCCATTCATCCATTATTTTTCCATCACCCATACTTTTGACCTTAAAATCAACGGATCCTATTAAATCATTGCTTCCAACTAGATCATAATCATAGCAGCTAATTTTTATTTCATCAGAAAAATAATCATGAATTTTAATACTTATAATATAATTCCATTTTGGGTCAATACTTTCATATAATATTTGTGTTTTTTTAATTTGTTTTGGCGCTTTTGAATTTACCACAGTGCAATATGCATCATTTTTTCCATTGGAGTCCATGGGCAGTAAATCTTTTCCTTCAATTATTCTAAAATATGCTGTGAGCTCTGTTGGAGGAGTCAGTTCATCAAAATTTTCATTTAAAAATGGCTTTTCATTAACTTTTGTGATTTGAATTGCTAAAAAGATATTACCTTTGCCTTCCAAGGGGAAATATTTTTTCTCTATTACTCCTTCTGAATAGCCAAGCAATATTTTTGTTTTCCCAATTATTTTTTTATCTTTTTTTAATTGAACTAATAAGAAAGGTTCATCAAGTGACATTATGAAAGCAAATTCTTGTTGCCACATTAATTCATAAGATTTTCTTGTTTCTTTCATCAAATTATCTCTATATCCTAAAGCTGCATAATATTCTCCAGCATCAACGTCTTTTACAGATATAACTCTGATATTTACCACCAGCATATTAAAAGGCTTCTCAATAAAGGGGGTATCTTTTAAATGCCCGATATGAATCACTAAATGAATTTCTGGAACTTTGTCTTTTATTATTGGATTCATTGTATACCATTTATCAATGATCTTTCCCGGTTGTAAAGATTTAGTTTTAATTGTTAAATCAGAAATTAAATCATTTTTGCCAATTGTATCATAATCATATAATTGTATAAATAAATTATCTGCTTCAATGTCTAAAATATCAAAAGAAAATGCTTGTCTCCAATGTGGTGTTAAAGAATTATCTATAATACGAGTCTGAGCTTTTTGCTGAGCAAATTGGATTTTGCAAAATCCATCACAGGTTCCCCCTACGTCAACAATTGGCAGATTTCTTGCTTCAACAACTTTCAAATTTAACTTCATTTATGGATTTATTTAATAAAAATTATTTTTCCTTAAAAAATAATAAGGGAAATAAATAAATATAAAGATAATCAATAAAAAATATATTATGGGGATTGGGGATTGGGGATTGGGGATTGGGGATTGGGGATTGGGGATTGGGCCCAATCCCCAATCCCCAATCCCCAATCCC
>Ga0247608_10005272_pt1 | contig 14061 bp, 11 predicted proteins | sample 176DNAGHGlowgp2_FD_193490 | JGI IMG/M metagenome (GOLD analysis project Ga0247608, IMG submission 193490) | Sheep rumen microbial communities from Palmerston North, Manawatu-Wanganui, New Zealand - 1766 DNA GHGlow gp2 | ecosystem: Host-associated > Mammals > Digestive system > Stomach > Rumen ...
GCTGCGCATCTTCGCTTGGGACGTGCTGAAACTCTCGTTGGTGATGGCGGTCTTGGCCAGTATTGGCGCATTCTTCGTCGCCCACAGGTGGTTGGAGCAGTTTGCCGAGCGCATCGGCCTTTCGCCGCTCTATTTCGTTGCAGGGGCGGTTGCGGTTTTGCTCATCGTCACCGTGGTGGTCGTCTTGTGCAGCAACAGGATTGCACGGATGAATCCTGTGAAGTCTTTGAAGAACAATTGAATATGTATTATAAACTACAGATTGAACAAAGGAACTGGATGGCGCGAAGCGGGTCTTTGGACTCCCCCCTGCCCCCCTCAAGAGGGGGACGCTCAAAGCGATGCAAAACTTGTGTCCGGTAGGCCAGCCTCCGGTAGGCCGTCCCCCTCTTGAGGGGGTGCCCGCAGGGCGGGGGAGTCAAAAGACCCCGGCAGGCAAAATTTTAAATCCTTAAATCTTTGAATCTTGAATCATTAAATCTACAAATTATGAGCAGTTATCTCAAATTCTTAGGCCGAAACAAACTCTACACCGTCATCGAGGCGGTGGGCCTCATCATTTCCATTGCTTTCGTCATCTTGATTGGCAATTATGTGTACCAACAGTATTCCGTGGCCTACGGCAATCCCTATCGAAACAGGGTTTATGCCGTTGGAAACCAGGATTATATGTCGCTATCTTGGTGGGACAAGGCCGTCTTTGAGGACAAGCTTCCCGAGGCCGAAGCCGTGGCCCGCATCTCAGGCTCCGATTATGGCTTCATCACCCTTGCCGACAATCAGACTGTCAGTGCCGTTGTCACTGAAGTCGATCCCGAATTCTTTGATCTTTTCCCCAGCCTGGCTTTGCTAGAAGGCAATATGGACGAGTTCCGCCTGCAAGGGCATTGCCTTGTTTCGGAAGCCCTCGCCAATCGCGCCTTCAATGGCGATGCCATTGGCAAGCCCATCCAAATCACCTTTTTCGATGAAAAAATCGAAAGCATGGTCTGTGGCATCTTCAAGGACGCCGACAATTCAATGGTACCTCACATGGATGTGTTTCTCAATCCCGAATTTGACGAGCTGTATGCCTCGGGTAATCAAAAGCCATTCAGTTCCATTGGGCAGTACATGACCTTGATAAAAGTCCATGAAGGCACTGACCGTGAACAGCTTGCGAAAAAAGTAGAGGCGGTCGGACTTCCCAATTATTCCGACGGTTTCGTGAAGGCTATGCCAATCTATAACTTGCCAGAGGTTTTTTTCAATGATAGCCAGTGGGTGTTCAAGAAAGGCAACAAGTCGGTGCTGCAAATGCTTACGGTGGTGGTTTTGTTGCTCTTGCTTTCGGCCATTTTCAACTATGTCAACCTCAACATGGCACTCTCGGGAAAGCGTGCCAAGGAGATGGCTACACGACGGCTTCACGGTGCCACGAAAGGCCGTATTGTGATGAAGTACATCACTGAGTCTGTGACGTTTACGGCGGTTTGTTTCGTGCTGGCCTTGCTGCTGGCTGTCGCCTTGCTCCCGATGATAAACGACTTGCTAAGAGCCGTTTCAGGTGGCGAGACGGGTATCGATGCTGAGGCGTTTGTGCAGTTTGTTCCTGTCCGATTTGACTGGTCGGTGGGCATTGTGGAGGTTTATCTTGTGGCGGTTGTGCTGTTGGGCACTTTGGCTGGCATCGCCCCTGCCGCCATCGCTTCGCGTTTCGAGCCGATCGACGTGGTGCGCGGCACTTATCGTATTCAAACAAAAAGGGTGTTCAGCAAGGTGTTCATCGTGTTCCAAAACACCATCACCATCGTCCTGATTGCCATGGCATTGCTGATGGAGGTGCAGATGCGCCACATGATGAATCGCCCCACCAACATGCGTTCAGAGGGCTTGTATTCGTTGCAATGCTGGGTGAGGGATTACGCCGATTTGGTTCCGCTCATCGACCGTTTGGAAAAGATCCCGAACGTGAAAGCAGTAGGCTATGGTCGTGGTTTCGCGGGGCAGATGAACATGGGCACCAGCGTCAAAACGCCCGACGGCGAAATGGTGAACATGCAACTTATCCTTTGCGACGAGACCTATTTCAATATGCTTGGTTTGCAAGTGGTTGAAGATTTTGGCGAGCGCACCAATTCGGTATGGATGTCGAGGACTTTGGCTGAAAAACTCGCTTTGAACGACTCTACGGCGCATTATTACGCAAGACGGATGCGCATCAATGGCAGCAACCCCGAGACTGTGGGCGGCATCTATGAAGACCTCCCGACGCGCTCGGCAGCGGCTTCCGAACCTAACCAATACTCGGCAGTCATCATCGCTCGGGCAGAGGACTTGATTTGGGGCAACGGCGTGATGGTTGACGTTTCAGGTGATTACAAAGAGACCGAGAAAGCCATCTTGGAGGCCTATCGCGACTATTCGGAGGCGATGAACGGCACCTATGTAGAGGCCGCCCAAAACGGCTATGTGAAGGACCTTAACAACTTGTTGCTGCGACCTGCAAAAATGGCCATGCGCCTGCTCGAACTGTTTATGGTGCTTTCAGTGCTCATTTCCTTACTTGGCCTTATCGCGATGAGCACGTATTACAGCGAGCAAAGCACCAAGAGCATCGCGGTGCGCAAGGTGTTTGGCGGCACGGTGGAGGGCGAGTTGTGGCGCTCGGTGAAGGGCTATATGGTTCTGGTCGGCATCGCGGCGGTCGTCGGAGCGCCATTGGCCGTTTGGCTCTGCGGCAAGTATCTCGATCGTTTCGCCTACCGCATTGACCACTACGGCTGGATTATCATTGTGGCCGTCGTCGTCGCCATGCTGATGGCTTTCCTCTCGGTGCTCTGGCAGACCTTGAAGGCTGCGCGGACGAATCCTGCGGAGGCTTTGAAGAAGGAGTGAGAAGGGGATTTGACTGTAAACTTTCTTTACACCGCTGTAAAGAACCTTTACACTTTACACTTAAATCTTAAATATTTGAATATTAAATAATTACAAGTTTGGCACGAATTATGCTATCGGGTTTTGCGTTTGACAATATACTATAAACTATGGATTGTATGGATGGAATGGATGGCGCGAAGCGGGTTGTTGGACTCCCCCCAGCCCCCCTCAAGAGGGGGAAGCGCAAAGCGACGAGGAACTTGGGTCCGGCAGGCTCGCCCCGAAGGGGCGATACCCTATTAACCGTAAGTCGCGACCTACGGCAGCACCCCGGCAGGCCAGCGTCCGGCAGGCCGTCCCCCTCTTGAGGGGGTGCCCGCAGGGCGGGGGAGTCAAAAGACCCCGGCAGGCCCAGCCCCGAAGGGGCGACAGATAATAAGCAGGCGGTGTAAACCCCTGCATAACAACAACAAGAAATCAATCAATAAATAATCAGCGATATGGAAATCAGTTCAATGGACAGAAAAATCGAAAAGAAAAAAGGCATCGCTCGTGCGTTCACCAAGAAAGCGTTGCCATTTTGGGGCGGTGCTTTGCTCCTCATCTTCATCTTGTGGCTCATCTTCCGCGACGATGCCACCAAACTGCGCGTCGACGCCGACAATATCAGCATTGGGACGGTGACCTCGGGCGAGTTTAACGACTACATCCGCATCAGCGGACAAGTGGCTCCGATGACCACCATCCAGATCAGCCCATTGGAGGGCGGCGTGGTGCAACAGATTGTCACCGAGGAAGGTAGCCGCGTCAAGGCCGGCGATGTCATCCTCATCCTCAGCAACGAGAACCTTGACATGCAAATCCTCAACGCCGAGGCCGAACTCGCCGAGAAGGAGAACATCCTACGCAACACGATGATCCAGATGGAGCAGCAAAAACTGAGCCTCGAACAGGAGAAGATGCAGCTGCAGACCGAGGTGCGCCGCAACCGTCGCAGCTACGAGGCGCAGAAGGCGCTCTTCGACGATGGCCTCATCGCCCGCGAGGACTTCCTGAAGGCCGAAGAGGACTACCAGCTCAGCAACGACCGCCTCGGCCTCGTGCGCAACCGCGCCAAGCAAGACAGCCTCTACCGCTCGGTGGAAATCACGCAGATGCGCGAGAGCCTTGAGAACATGCGCGTCAATATGCTGATGATTCGCCACCGCAAGGAAAACCTCACCATCAAGGCGCCCATCGACGGCGAACTGGGCCTCTTGGACGTGGTGCTCGGCCAAAGCGTGGCGGCAGGCTCGAAGATTGGGCAAATCAACAACTTGGATAGCTACAAGATTGAAGCCCAGGTGGATGAGCATTACATCGATCGCGTGTCGGCGGGTTTGGAGGCCACCTTCGAGCGGCAGAGCGAGCGCTATCAGGCGCAAATCCGCAAGGTGTATCCCGAGGTGCGCGATGGCAAGTTCAAGGCCGACTTCAAGTTTGTGGGCCAGCAGCCCGACAACATCCGCAGCGGCCAGACCTATTACCTCAACCTGCAGTTGGGTCAGCCCGTGGAGGCCGTGCTCATCCCGCGTGGCGCGTTCTACCAGAAGACGGGCGGCAAGTGGGTCTTCGTGGTCAGCCCCGACGGCAGCAAGGCCACGCGCCGCGACATCAAGATTGGGCGGCAGAACCCGCAGTATTACGAGGTCGTCGAAGGCTTGGAGCCAGGCGAGAAGGTGATCACATCGAGCTATGACGGCTTCGGTGACTCGGAAGTGCTTGTTTTTTAGTTACATAGTCACAAAACCAACAAAACTTTCAAAACAATGCATAATTCCAACGAGAAGCGTGTGGCGGCACCCAACCGGGTTGCCGCCGGAAAGCGGGCCGGTTGGCCGCTTTCCCCAGCCCAGACATAAAACAGTTTTTGTGGGTTTTGCAGGTTTTGTGAACGAATAACAATTCAACAGTTAAACAATTAAACAATCAACAATATGAAATCATTCTGGAACTTCCTAATACGGAACAAACTCTATGCCCTCATCAACCTTTTGGGCTTGACCGTCTCGATGGCTTTCGTGCTGCTCTTGGCGGTGTATGTGCAACGGCAACTCTCGACCGACACTTTCCAAAAGAACGCCGACCGAATCTATGTCGTCGCCAACGAAGAAACCCTTAATATGGGTTATTGGTTCGACAAGCATCTGCGCAACAATTTCCCTGAAATCGAAAAGTCGGCTTGCGTGGTCAACTATACTGAAAATTATGAGTTCAGCCTCGACGGAAAGCCGGTTTACGGTAGCGTCACTATGGCGGATTCCTGCTTCTTCGAGATGTTCAGCTACGACCTCGAGGAAGGCTCGAAGGAGGATTGGAGAATCTCGTGGGACCGCTGTATGGTGAGCGAGGCTTTCGCCAATGCGCATTTTGCCGATAAAGACCCTGTTGGGCAGCACATAGCCATTAAGGGCGGAGAAAACTCGCCTTTGACCATTTGTGGTGTTTTGAAAGATTTCGGAAACAGCATTCTGCAAACCCCGGATGTGTTGCTTCGAGGCGATTTGATGCCTATGCTCAACAAATCTCACAATGAAAGAATGGACAATGCTGGTGGCGGCATCTGCTTCGTGATGACCTATCCTAACGCCGACTTGAACGCCCGTCACGATGACATTCTGGCTTGGTGCGAGGAGAATTTCTGGATTTATAAGAAAGAATATGACGACGTGCGCATCATCCCGCTGCGCGATGTCTATTTCTTGAAAGACGGGAGCACTGATTGGACGAACACCATCAGCCACGGCAACCGCAGTTTCGTGAACCTGTTGCTTGCGATGTGTCTGATGCTCTTGGCCTTCGCCATCCTCAATTACGTCAACCTCTCCACCGCACTTATCGGCTTCCGCGCCAAGGAAATGGCCACGCGAAGGCTCGTTGGGGCGACCAAGGCAGGCATTTTCTTGAAGATGATAGGCGAGAGCACCTTGCTTTGCGCCGTGGCGATGGGTTTGGCCATCTTGCTTGCCGAAGTTCTTGCACCCAAGGCATCGGAGATTTTGCGCTATCAGGTTTCGGTGCTTGGCGCTGTAAATGTGACAAATGTGTTGATTGCCGTTGGTTTCGTTTTGGTTTTGGGCTTTGTTTCTGGCCTTGTCCCCGCCTTGATGATCCAAAAGGTGCAACCCATCGAGATTGTGCGCGGCTCGTTGCGGCTGAAAACCAAAACAGTGTATGGCCCTGTCATCATTGTGGTGCAGAACGCCGTGGCCGTGGTGATGCTCGTCGCCGCCCTGACGATTTACTTGCAGACGCAATATATGATTAACTACGACTTGGGCTACAATACGAAAGACATTCTCGTGATGGACAACGCTTACGGGACGTCGGGCGAAATGAAAGCTATGCTCGATGCCTATCGCGCCGAGCCGATGGTGGAGGATGTGGGCCAAGGTAACGGAACGCCGCTACTCGGTACCAACAACTGGACGGTGGAACTGGAAAACGGCAATTGGGTGTCGTTCCAACAGATTCAGGGCGACCAACACTATTTCGACATTTTGGGGCTTCGAGTCAAGCAGGACAACCATATACCCACCAAGGAATATTGGCTCAATGAATACGCTTTCAAGCAGATTGGCATTGAAGAGACAGCCACGGAAATCCAATCCGCCGGAAATGGCACACTGCTTATTGGCGGAATCTACTACGATTTCAAGATCCGCCCGTTGGAATGGGACCAGAGTGCGGCCTTGATTTTTAATCGTGTCGAAAACCCCGACGACGATTATCCGTGGAATTTGTTGGTCAAGGTGAAGGGTGATCACAAAGAGGCTTACGACCGTTTGGAGCAGGTGACGAAGGAGTTCTTCCCCGACAAGATGTTTCAGGCCTATTACCTCGAAGACCAAATCAAGGGCGTGTTCGGCAACGAAAGCCGCATCCTCCGCATCGTCCTGATTTTCACCCTGCTTTCGATGCTCGTTTCGGCCTTGGGCTTGTTTGCGATGAGTTCCTACTACATGCAGCAGGAGCGTCGCGCGGTGGCGGTGAAGAAGGTGTTTGGCGCCGACTATGGCGGCGTGTTGCGCGAGCTGGTGTTGTCGTTTATGAAATTGGTCGGCATCGCCTTCGTGGTGGGCATTCCCGTGGCGTGGTTTGTGATGCACCGTTGGCTTGAGGACTACACGCACCGCATCGCCCTCTCGTGGTGGATTTTCGCGGCGGCGGGCTTGGTGGTGGTGCTGTTGGCCTTTGTCTCCGTCATCTGGCAAAGCGTGCGCACTGCCCGCACCAATCCGGCTGCGGTTTTGAAGAAGGAGTGAGGATTACAGCAGCGGTGTCATATAGATCGGCAAAAACACCAATCCGTCTCTGGTTTCAACATCTTTTGAATGAAGGACGTATGGCGTGGAAAGATAGATGCGGTACTTTTCAATGCACTTTTTAATCGAGGTCAAGGTGTAGTTTGTGCTACTCTTGACCTCGATGGGGGAGATGTTGTGGCGCGAGGTGACGGTCTCTTTTTGAATCAAAAAGTCGATTTCCATACGGTTTTCGGCATCTTCCTTGTCGTAGTTGTTGAAGAAGATCACCTTTCCTAGATTTTTTGATAGGGGGTTTATACACATTTCCGCGATTTTTGAGAAAGGAATGTTCGAGAATTTTTTTCTTTGGGAAATGGCTATTGTAAACTTTCTTTACACCACTATAAAGAACCTTTACATTTTACACTTAAATCTTAAATCATTGAATATTAAATAATTACAAATTTTGCACGGCAATTGCTATGGGGAAATGCGTAAAAACCATTCCAGTTCCATGCGTTTGACGGTGCTATAGAGTGAAGAATGGGGAGGCTTTTTTCAGGGTTCGTTTTGCGGTTTCGGAAATAATGTGTAATTTTGCCCTCAAAATCAAGCGTTATTATGGAAACAACAATGATGTCTCAAGATGTTTCGGTGGTTGATGCCTTGTTGACCATTTATCGACAGCAGAGCGAAAGGGTTAGACGGGATTTCCTTGCGCGTGTGCGCCAGGAAGACGGCTTGTTGGATATGCCCGGACTGAGGACTCGCGAGGAAATGATGCAAGTTTCGCGCGAGCGGATGAGAGACATCATAGCTGGACGAGAGAAAACACTTTCGCACGAAGAAGCGATGAAAATGGTTGACGATGCAATTGCCAAGGCTGTATGAATGTTAGATGGTCAAATCGAGCGGCTACTGAGTTTGCTGCTACTGCGGCCTACGTGGCAGCAGAGTTTGGCCAAGTTGCAGCCCAAAAAATGCGTAACACGATCAACAAAGCCGTTGATAACATTTCCCATTTTCCATACATTGGTGTTGCAAGTTTCACCGATGAAGAAACGGGTATTGAGTTTCGCGAACTCCAGTGCCGGCTCAATAGCGTTGTTTATGCCGTTTACGATGATGTGATTTATATCGTTAGCATTTGGAGTAACCGCCAGAACCGCGAAAACTTGTATTCCGCTCTTAGTGAGGATGCCAAAAGTATGCTTTTGGAAGACTGACCTTTCTAGATAATTGTAAAACCATTGTAAACTTTCTTTACGCCATTGTAAAGAACCTTTACACTTTATATTTTACAACAAATCGTAATTTATTGAATGTTAAACAATTACAAATTTGGCACGGCGATTGCTATGGGAAAATGCGTAAAAAATATGAACCTATAAAATCGTAAAGCAATGGGTAAAAAATCATTTCTTGTGGCATTGCTCGTTTTCGCGGCGGTGCTGGGCGCTGAGGCGCAAAACATCACAGGCCGTTTGGCTGACGAGGACAACAACCCCGTGGCCTTCGCCAACATCGTGCTGAAACAGGCACAAAACGACAGCCTTGTGGCGGGGCTGACCTCCGACGAGAACGGCAATTTTGCCGTCGAGGTCAAGGAGGGGAAGTACGTCCTTATTGTTTCGGCCATCGGCTATGAGCGGCTGACCGTCCGCTGTGGGGCGACTGCCCTCGGAACCTTGCTGATGCCCAAAACCACTGAACAATTGGACGAAGTAGTAGTTGAGGCTTCGAGGGTCACCGAAGAGGCGGGACGTTTCGTGGTGCTGCCCGACCCCAAGGAGGCGGAAGTCTCGGGTCGTGGTCTGACCTTGCTTGACATGCAGCAACTGCCTGGTTTGGAGGTGGATGTGGCCATGCAAAACATCACCATCGACGGCGGCACACCCATCTTGCAAATCAATGGAAAGGAAGTGCCGCTCAACCGCTTCATCAATGTCAGGCCGGAGCAAATCCTGCGCATTGAGTACAGCAACGACCCCGGCATCCGCTACCTCGACCGTAATGCGTCGGGCATCATCAACCTTGTGCTGAAGGAGTCGGACGATGGCGGAAACGTGATGGCAAGGATACAATCGGCCTTCACTACGGGCTTTGTGGATGGCTACCTCATGGCAGCGCACCACAAGGGCAAGTCGGAATTTTCGTTGCAGTACAACTTGAGTCACCGCAACTATAAAATTGTACCTTACGAAATGACAGACAGTTATATCGCTGATGAACGCACGGTGGAGCGTTATCAGGAAATGAATTTCCCGTTCAATTACATCACCCACAACATCACGGGTGAATACACCTACCAACCCAATGACAGCACCATGTTCGTGGCCACACTGCGCGACTACATCGACAACAACCATTGGTTCGGGACGGGCACCATCACCGAAACTGAAAACGGGACAACCACCAAATTGGACATGAACAAGCAGACCGACAGAAAAGGCAACTCGCCTACTTTGGATTTGTTTTTTACGCACAAGATGAGGAACAGACAAAAGATCGAGTTGAATATGGTGGGGCAATATTCTCATAGCTATTATTACAACAATTTGATTTACAGGGATTCGGAAAGCGAATGGGAATATCCCACAAAGGTGATGAACAACGGTTACGCCATCAGTGGTGAGGCTGTTTACGGTAAGCAATTGAAAAAGGCGGAAGTCCGCGTAGGACTGCAATACCAGCACAACTTCGCGAGCAACGATTATGTGGTTTACGAAACCCAAACCGAGATGACCAAGGACAACACCTATCTTTACACCAGCATCGACGGCAATTTGAGCGACAATGTGATGTATTCGTTGGGGACGGGTGTCAAGTTGTTCTCCGTGACCGACGGCATCGACACCAAGCGATACCTCCGTAACTTGAGCACGGCGGGCCTGTTTTGGCGCATCAATCAGCGTTGGTCGGTGACGGTCAACACGCAGTTTGTCCCTTACCTGCCTTCGTTGAGCGACATGTCGCCCGTGTTGCAGCGCGTGGACGATGTGGAGGCCATCTGTGGCAATGAGTCGTTGCGGCCTTATAACACCTTGTTCGGTGCACTGCGGTTGCGTTACAACAATAAGGGTTGGTTCGCCAGTATGATTCCAAGTTATTACAGGAACTTTTCCCCCACTGTCCGCTTGTATCATTACGATCCTGACCTTGCTCTTTTCGTCGGCACAAGGCAGAACACCGACTATTACCAGCGTTTTCAGTTGAAAGCCGAGGTGGGCGTAAAGCAACTATTTGACCGATTGAACATTACGCTGAACGCCAAACTGAAGAAGGAGGAGGCCAAAGGCGAGGAATTCTATCACGACAACCTCAACTTTAGCAGCGGTATCAAGGCGCAGTTTGTCTGGAAGCAATTGGTGGTCGGCTGCAACTTCGACTTCACGCCCGAATGGTCTTTGTTCGGTGAGGATTTGTCGGGAGGCGAGATGTCGCAAAGCATCTATGCCGAATACAACTGGAAGAACCTGAATGCGAGCGTGGTATGGCATTGCCCGTTCAACAAGAAAGGCTATATGTACCAGACCAGCAACCTCTCCGCTGTGCATCCCTACACTCACACCAACTGGACCAGCGACAACGGCAACATGGTCGTGTTGGGACTCACATGGAAGTTCAACTACGGAAAGGCGTTCAACAAAGGCCAGAAGACCCTTTGGAATGGCGGGTATGATGACGGCATGGTGAAGTGAGAAAAGCAAAAGCCTCCCCATTCCGGTTCCATGCGTTTGATGGCGCTATGGAGTGAGGAACGAGGAGGCTTTTTTCAGAGTTCGTTTTGCGGTTTCGAAAATAATGTGTAATTTTGCATTTGCAAAAACAAGATTATAATGTGCACCTATCCCATATCATTAGACGAGGGTTTGGTCATGGAGGCTGAAAATGTCTTACAGATCAACGAGTCGTTCCAAACTTGGCTGCAGCAGCAGGTCGAAATATGGCTTTTGGCGCAGGTAAAAGCCAAGAAACGGTCTCATTCTCGTCATGGCAGGCTTTCTGATGATGAGTTGGCTGAACGGTTGAAAGACTATCCACTGCTTGAAGAAAGCGATTTTCCGAGTTTGGCAGCCGAGGATTACGGTGTATATCTGAAATCCCGTAGCGGACAACTTCCTAAAGGATTGGAGCAATGGCTGTAAACAATGTTTATCAACGCGAAATCGTGGAAGTGCCTTTCGTGTTTCCTGATGGGAAAGTGTTGCCTCATCCTGCGTTCGTTGATGCATTCAATGTGTCTGATGTGGTTTCACGCCGCAATTGCTTCTTGCTTCAACCTTATTTTGTCCAATTGGTTGACAAAATCGTCGCGAATATTGTCGATGGCGACTTTTAGCGACCTGTTTTCGACATTTTTTCCGCAAGAACCTCAATTATACTGAGAGAAGATTTGATGGTGTTGTAAACCATTGTAAACTTTCTTTACACCGCTGTAAAGAACCTTTACACTTTGTATTTTACACTAAATCATAATTTATTGAATATTAAATAATTACAAATTTGGCACGGCAATTGCTGTGGGAAAATGCGAAAAAAATATGAACCTGTAAAAACGTAAAGCAATGGGTAAAAAATCATTTCTAGTGGCACTGCTCGTTTTCGCGGCGGTGCTGGGCGCTGAGGCGCAGAATAACAAAGTGTACAAGGCTGATACCGTAATCGACGGAAAAGGCAACAAAACCATCACCGTGTACACGCAAGGAACATTCGCCGAAGGCAACGGCAACGTCGTTACGCGCGACATCAACGTGACGACATTTGACGAAATCAGCATCGCGCTGCCGGCTTCGGTGACATACGCGGTGGCCGACAAGTGTTCCTGCCGCGTGACCCTCGACGAGAACCTTTTCGAGTGTGTCGACATCTACCAAAAAGGCGATTGCCTGAAGGTAGAAATGGTCAAGACGCTGCAACAAAGCGACTTGAAACCAACCAAGTTCGTCATCGAACTCACCGCCCAGACATTGGAGGAAATCAGCCTGGTGGGCGGCGGCGACTTCAGTTTCGTTACACCGTTTGAAGCCCCGAAATTGGAAATCAACACAGCGGGCGCGTATGGCGTGTTTTTCGATGAAACGGCCACCATCGACGAGTTCGAGATGAACCTTGCTGGCGCGGGTAAGTTGGTGTGCAAGGACCTCCATTCCGACCATCTGGATTGGAATGTTGCGGGCGTGGGTAAGTTGTTGTGCAAGAACCTTATAGCCGACAATGTCGATTTGAGCGTTGCCGGTTCGGGAGGCATCGTCATCGAGGCCGGGACGGTGAAAAGCGCCGAACTTTCCGTGGCGGGTTCGGGTTATATCGAGACCCGTTGCGCGTTGGAGTCGATGGATTACAACATCGCTGGCTCAGGCCGCATCTATTACTATGGCGACGTGAAGGTGAAAGGATACCTAATGGGCGGCAAAATCAAGCGGATTGATTCGGAGAATGGGAAGCCCAACAAAAAGTCCCGAAGGGACGACAGCCAATAGGCAAGCGGTGTCAACCCCTGCCGACAGCCAATAAGCAGGCGACGTAAGTCCCTGCATTCAAACGACAACAATAAAACCAACAAATAAATCGTATAACAATCAAAATCTTAAAGAAATGATCAAAGTAGAAAACCTGAAGAAAGTCTTCCGTAGCGAGGACATCGAGATTGAGACCGTCGCCCTCGACGGCGTTTCGTTCGAAATCAACGACGGCGAGTTCGTCGCCATCATGGGCCCCTCGGGCTGCGGCAAGTCGACCTTGCTCAACATCCTCGGCCTCTTGGACAACCCCACCGACGGCAAATATGAACTGCTCGGCCAGCAGGTGGGCAGCCTCAAGGAAAAGGACCGCACCCAGTTCCGCAAGGGCAACATCGGCTTCGTGTTCCAGAGCTTCAACCTCATCGACGAGCTGAATGTGTTCGAGAACATCGAGTTGCCGTTGCGCTATATGAACATCCCCGCCGCTGAGCGCCGCGAGCGCGTGGAGGCTATCATGACGCGCATGGCCATCAAGCACCGCCAGAACCACTTCCCGCAGCAGCTGAGCGGTGGTCAGCAGCAGCGTGTGGCCATCGCCCGTGCCGTCGTCGCCAACCCCAAGCTTATCCTCGCCGACGAGCCTACGGGTAACCTCGACACCGCGCACGGCCGCGAGGTGATGGACCTGCTCACCGACCTCCACAAGGAAGGCGCCACCATCGTCATGGTGACCCACTCGCAGCGCGATGCCGGCTATGCCGACCGCATCATCAACCTCTTGGACGGCCAGATCGTCGACGAGGTGCTCTCGCAACTGTAAGAAAGTTTTTTGACTCCCCCTGCCCCCTCAAGAGGGGGACGCGCAAAGCGGCGCGGTGCAAAAGCAGCGCAAAACCCGCGTCCGGTAGGCTTCCCCCTTAGCAAAGGGGGGCAGGGGGGATTCAACAAACTCCGGTAGGCAAACAATTCAACAATCAACAAATCGAAGATTCAACGAATTATGGCAAGATTATTCAAAAAAGGCAAGACCGTCCTCGTCTCCTCCGTCCTCAACATCCTCGGCTTGACGGCGGCCTTCGCCGCACTTTATATCATCCTCGTGCAGGTGCGCCACGACCTCACCTACAACAAGGCCCTCAAGGACAGCGACCGCATCTATTGCATGATGGTCGGCGACCGATTTGCCGACTACGGCGCCTCATGCTGGATTAACCGACCGATTTCTGAGGCGGTCATTGCGGCCTCGCCCGATGTGGAAGCGGGCGGCTGCGGCTATGTGGGCAAAAACTGCCCGACCGCCACAGTTTTGTTTGACGACGACCGTCAAATGAGTGTGAAAATCGGTGCCTTCAGCAATGGCGGCAAGGATGTTTTCGGCTTCGAACTCGTTGCGGGCAACTGGGACGACTGGATTAACGGCATCACCTACGCCGTTTCGGAATCGACGGCGC
>Ga0247608_10005273_pt1 | contig 14060 bp, 12 predicted proteins | sample 176DNAGHGlowgp2_FD_193490 | JGI IMG/M metagenome (GOLD analysis project Ga0247608, IMG submission 193490) | Sheep rumen microbial communities from Palmerston North, Manawatu-Wanganui, New Zealand - 1766 DNA GHGlow gp2 | ecosystem: Host-associated > Mammals > Digestive system > Stomach > Rumen ...
AACTCCTCGACCACATCGAGTAGGCTGATAAGGACTTCCTTGCCATGACCGGCAAGCAGGGTCTGAAGATGGACATCCCCGAGATTCCTGAGCTGTTGATTGATAACACCGACCGTAACCGTACGTCACCATTTGCCTTCACAGGTAACCGTTTCGAGTTCCGTGCCGTGGGTTCTGAGGCTAACTGCGCATCAGCCATGATAGCCCTGAACAGCGCCGTTGCTGAGGCTCTCGTCAGCTTCAAGAAGCGTGTGGACGCCAAGATCCCCGAGTTTGAAAAGAAACTGAAGGGTACCGACCACTCTGCCACCTTCCATGCCATCATCGACGTGCTGCGCGAGGATATCAAGACCTGTAAGCCCATCCGCTTCGACGGCAACGGCTATTCAGACGAGTGGGTTCTGGAGGCTGGAAAGCGTGGTCTCGACGTTGAGAAGTCTTGTCCGAAGATCTTCGAGCGTTATCTTGACAAGGAGAGCATCGATATGTTCGAGAGCCTGGGTGTGATGACCAAGAAGGAGCTCGAGGCCCGCAACGAGGTGAAATGGGAGACCTATACCAAGAAGATTCAGATTGAGGCCCGTGTACTGGGCGACCTGTCGATGAACCACATCATCCCCGTGGCTACCAGCTACCAGAGTCAGTTGCTGAAGAACGTGGAGAACATGTCTGCCATCTTCCCCGTCGACAAGGCTGAAAAACTCTCTGCACGTAACATCAAGATTATCGAGGAGATTGCAGAGCGCACCAGCGCTATCGAGAAAGGCGTTGAAGAACTCGTTAACGCCCGCAAACTGGCCAACAAGATTGAGGACGAGCACGACAAGGCCATCGCCTACCACGACAAGGTAGAGCCGAAACTTGACGAGATTCGTTACGAGATCGACAAACTCGAACTCATCGTTGATGATGCTCTCTGGCCATTACCGAAATACAGAGAATTGCTGTTCATTCGATAACCTTTTTTGGTTGTTTGAAGTTTGCGAGGGGCCCGACACTGTGAAGTGTCGAGCCCCAATTTGTATGATAGAAAAGAAAGTGATCCCGTTGGGATTCAAACCCAAGACCTTCAGAACCGGAATCTGACGCTCTATTCAGCTAAGCTACGGGACCAGTGGTTTCGCAAAATCTTTGCAAAGGTACGATAAAAAAGTGAATAGTGAATAGTGAATAGTGAAGAATTAATTTCTTTTAAGGAATGATTCTAGCATGCAATTTGTTAGCAAATATCAAGGAAATGATAAATTTCTGCAAATATTTTTGGATTTTTGGTTGCAAATTGATAAGAATTGTGTATTTTTGCACGCAAATTAAACATAAACTGACAAATGGGACAAGTAATCAAACCTGTAAAATATGAAGCGCTGCTCGATACGAAGCAGACAGAGCAGGGTATCAAACTCATTAAGGAGTTCTTTCAGCAGAACCTCTCTACAGAACTGCGGCTGCGTCGTGTGACAGCCCCCTTGTTTGTATTGAAGGGACTGGGTATCAACGACGACCTGAATGGTGTGGAACGCGCTGTGACCTTCCCCATCAAAGATCTGGGCGATGCCCAGGCAGAGGTGGTGCATTCGCTGGCCAAGTGGAAGCGCCTGTCGCTGGCGGAGTATGAGATAGAGCCTGGCTATGGTATCTATACCGATATGAACGCCATCCGTGCTGATGAGGAACTAGACAACCTGCATTCACTGTATGTAGACCAGTGGGACTGGGAGGCCGTCATCCGCAAGGAAGACCGTACGCTAAACTTCCTGAAGAATATCGTGGAGCGTATCTATGCCGCTATCCGCAGAACGGAGTATCTGACCTGCGAGACCTATCCGCAGATTAAGCCCTTCCTGCCTGAGAAGATACACTTTATCCATGCTGAAGAGTTGTTGAAGATGTATCCCGACAAGACGCCCAAGGAGCGTGAGGACGCCATCTGCGAGGCATATGGTGCGGTGTTTATCATCGGTATCGGCGGTAAGCTGTCGAACGGCGAGAAGCACGACGGACGTGCTCCTGACTACGATGACTGGTCGACGATTGCCGAGAACGGCAAGATGGGATTGAACGGTGACATCCTGATCTGGTATCCGGTGCTGGGCCGTAGCTTCGAGTTGTCATCGATGGGTATCCGTGTGGATAAGGAGAGTCTGTTGCGTCAGCTGAAGATAGAGGGTAAGGAAGAGCGCGAACAGCTCTATTTCCACCAGCAGTTGCTGAACGACAAGTTGCCACTCTCTATCGGAGGTGGTATCGGACAGAGCCGTCTGTGTATGGTGCTGCTGCACAAAGGGCATATCGGAGAGATTCAGGCAAGTATCTGGCCTGACGACATGCGGAATGAATGTAAGAAATTGGGGATGAACCTGATTTAACTTACGCTAGTTCAAGTTCTAATTCCTGTTGTAGTTTTGCTACAGCAGGATTTATTTTGCTCATCTCCTCAAACTGCTCACGACGGGAGAGATGTTTCTTGGTCTGATCTTTTTGGTCGCTGACAAGGATAGTGAAAGTAATCTGCTGGTTGCGCAGATGTAATTGGAGTGTTTTGAGAATGCTCTTGTAGATGGCTTCCATATCCTGCTTGATGAGTTCGTTTTCGACAGTCACCTCTACCTGCGGAAACTCTGTGATCTGAGGATTCATGTTCTTCATGCGGGTGGCGATGCCGATCAGTTGGGGCTGATTGTCAGACATACGGTTACACATTGACATCCACTGCAACTCAAGATCTTCCTGAGAGAACAGCTGATCATTCGACTGACCATCTTTTCCATCAGCCAGGCTATCGGTGAAGTTCACTTTGGATAATTTGCCGTCTTTGCGGAGTTTGGTCCAAGAGAAGCCGATTTTGTTCAGCGATGTGCCTGATGCTGCCGGTTTGGGAGCCTTGGCGGGGGATGGCTGATTCGTCGGGGTCTTCGGAGTGTTCTGAGTATTCGGATTCTTGGGGTTGGGTTGGGACACAGACGTCTCAGCAGCGACTACCTGCGGGGCCGCTGACTTGGGCTGAGACTGCTGTATCAGATTCTTAAACAGGGATTTTAATCGCTTGGGGCAACGCCCCGCGCTCGCACCGTCATCAGGCTGTGTGATCTGTGCGATCTCGATGAGTGTCAACTCCACAAGCAAGCGCTTGTTCGACGACTGACGGTAGTTGATGTCGCACTGGTTCATCAGTTTGAGAGCCTGGTAAAGGAAGCGGGTGTCGCTCTTCTTGGCCTGCTCCTGGTAACGCTGGCGCTGCTGATCGCTCACCTCGAGCAAAGGGAGCGTCTGCGGATCCTTCGCCATCAGCACATTCCGCACGTGCTTGGCAAGGCCCTGAATAAGCAGTCCGCCATCGAAGCCCTTATTGATAATCGAGTTAAGCAGCACCATGATATCGCTTACCTTATTATTAATAGAGAGGTCGATGATCTGGAAGTAATTCTCTGTATCCAACACGTTGAGATCCTCGATCACCTTGTCGTAAGTGATATTCCCTTGACAGAACGAGGCAGCCTGGTCGAAGATGGAGAGGGCGTCGCGCATACCACCATCAGCCTTTTCTGCGATGACAGCCAATGCCTGCTCTTCATATTGGATCCCCTCTTTCTCAGCGACGGTCTTCAGATGGTCGATCGTGTTACGGACGGTCATCCGCTCGAAGTCATAGATCTGACAACGGCTGAGGATGGTGGGCAGGATCTTATGTTTCTCTGTCGTGGCGAGGATGAAGATGACATGTGCAGGCGGCTCCTCAAGTGTCTTAAGGAAGGCGTTGAAAGCCGCTGTAGAGAGCATGTGCACCTCGTCGATAATAAAGACCTTGTATCGGCCAAGCTGTGGCGGGATGCGTGTCTGTTCCATCAGCGTCTTGATGTGTTCCACACTGTTGTTCGAGGCGGCATCGAGCTCGAAGATGTTCAGAGAGCGTTGCTCATTGAACGACTGACAGCTTTCGCACTCGTTACAGGCCTCCCCTTCTGCTGTGGGATTCTGGCAGTTGATGGCTTTGGCGAAAATACGGGCACAGGTTGTTTTTCCTACGCCACGCGGTCCGCAGAAGAGGTAGGCATGGGCCAGTTTTCCGCTCTTCACGGCATTCTTCAGGGTGGTGGTGAGTGCCGCCTGCCCTACGACGGTATCGAAGGTTATTGGACGGTACTTACGTGCTGAAACGATATATTCCATATGTTTTAATATAATTTTGGTGCAAAGATACGAAATAATTCATAATAAATAATTCATAATTCATAATTATTTTGTAATTTTGCAGACGAATATGAAAGTATTAAGTAACATTAAGATTTTCGCCCAAAAGGTGTTGCATGCGCAGGCTACGAAATATACGATCGTCTGTCTGTTGGGTGTGCTGATTGTGGGTTTCTTGGACGAGAACAGTGTCTGGAGCCATTTTAAGAACAAGCAGCGCATCAGTGATTTGGAGGAGGAGATAGCGAAGTACAATGCTGATTATGAGCGCGATCAGGCTCAGATCCGTGAATTGAACCGCAATCCCAAGGCAATGGAGAAGATTGCCCGTGAGCGTTATTTCATGAAAGCTGACGACGAGGATATCTTCGTGCTCAGCGATGATGACCGCGAAGCCAAACCAATCGTAAGCAATGAGACAACTGAGTAAGGCAGAGAACATCATCTTTCTCGTAGGTGGCCTGTTGATGGTCATCGGTGCCGGCACCAGTCTGCTGGCATGGGGTGCTGCACCGTATATCTTCGCCCTGGGGGCTCTCTGTTTCACGGCCATGCAGATGAAGCAACGTTATGACGGACAGAATGTCACTATCCGTCGACTGCGCAGGATGATGCTGATCAGTGATGTGCTGTTTCTGGTGTCTGCCCTGCTGATGTTTGCCAGCCAGCGCAACATTTTCGGACTCGACCATATCACCTATCTTCAATATGTATATAACAAGTGGGTGGTGACATTATTGATTGCAGCCATTTTGCAGCTTTATTCCTTCCATAGAATAGGTCAGGAATTGGCAAAAGAATGAAAAAACTATAAAAGATTGCGCATTTGTTTTAAAATGCGCAAATTTTTTTTCCCAATTCAATTTAACATTGTACATTTGCAGCGAAAACGAAGAGATAATGAATAAATTCGTATATACAATCATCGCCATTGTCGCCCTGACATCGTGCGCCGAGTCCTATAGCATCCAGGGATCGTCGACGGTTTCATCGTTGGATGGCAACAAGCTTTACCTGAAGACCATCAAGGATCAGGAACTGAAGAGTATTGACTCCTGCGATGTGATTCATGGTAAGTTCCGCTTTGCCGGACTGTTGGATACCATCCGTTTGGCCAGTCTCTATATGGACGATGAGAGCATCCTGCCCATCGTGGTGGAGAAGGGAGAGATAGAAATCAAAATCGACGCTGCCAACCAGCGCGTGAGTGGCACGCCTATGAACGAGAAGCTCTATGATTTTATCACCTTGCACAATCAGTTGAACAACGAGATGAACGAACTGTCGCACAAGCAGAGTCAGATGCTGCTCGACGGTATCGATGAAGAAGAGATCAATAAGAAGCTCACCGTTGAGGCGGCTGTGATTGCTCAGAGGGAGGACAGTCTGGTGACCAACTTCATCGTGGAGAATTTCGATAATGTGCTGGGACCTGGTGTCTTTATGATGATGACCAGCGGCTATCCTTATCCCGTGCTGACACCACAGATAGAGGACATCATGAGCAAGGCCACGCAGAAGTTCAAGACAGACCCCTATGTGAGCGAGTATTACAGGACTGCCAACGAGATTCAGGCCCGTGAGAATGGCTTGGTTGACGATTCTCAAATCGCTACACCTGAGGCTGCCACCATTCAGCCTCCGCATACGTTGCCAGACTCCATGCATGTGCCTCTGACCAATCTTCCCCAGAAATGAGAACCATTGTCCAGGGTGGAACCATTGTCAATGAAGGCAAGACGTTCGATGGTACCATCGTCATCGAAGGGGGCAAGATAACGCAGATTATTCAAGGACATACCTATCCCGAAGTATCATCTGATGAGATCATTGATGCTTCGGGATGTTTCGTATTGCCTGGCATCATCGACGATCATGTGCATTTTCGTGAGCCGGGGTTGACGGAGAAGGCCGACATCGACACAGAGAGCCGTGCGGCAGCAGCAGGAGGCGTGACCACCTATTTCGATATGCCGAACACGATACCTCAGACAACGACGCTTGAGGCTCTGGAAGACAAGTTCGCATTGGCAGCTCAGAAGAGTCACGTGAATTATAGTTTCTTTTTTGGTGCCACAAATGATAATGTCTCACTGTTCGATAAACTCGATCCTCATCGTATTCCTGGTATCAAACTGTTTATGGGTAGTTCGACAGGCAATATGCTAGTCGACCGTCATGAGGCTTTGAAACAGCTCTTTTCCTCTTCGGAACTGCCGATTATGGCACATTGTGAGGATACGGCCATCATCAACCGCAATATGGCTCTGGCAAAAGAGCAATATGGCGACGATCCCAAGGTCATTCACCATCCGGAGATCCGTAGCGAGGAGGCTTGTTATGAGAGCACTCGTCTGGCTGTAGAATTGGCACAGAGATACGATGCCCGCCTGCATATCGCCCACCTCACCACCGCTAAAGAATTAGATTTGATACCCGAGAGTCATTTCTCTTACCTCTTACCTCTTACCTCTCACCTCTCTAATGTTACCGCTGAGGCTACCGTGAGTCATCTCTATTTCTGTGATCGCGACTATGCCAGCCTGGGCACGCGCATCAAATGTAATCCAGCCATCAAGACCGAACGTGATCGTGAGGCCCTGCAGCAAGCGCTTACCGATGGACGTATCGCGGTGATTGGTACTGACCATGCTCCACATCTGTTATCACAGAAAGAAGGTGGTTGTGCGAAGGCGGTCAGCGGTATGCCGATGATTCAGTTCTCGCTGGTGACGATGCTGGAACTGGTAGATAATGGCATCCTTTCTTTAGAGCGTCTCGTGGAGTTGATGTGCCACAATCCAGCCCGTCTTTTCGAGGTTCGTCATCGAGGCTTTATCCGTGAGGGTTATCAGGCCGACTTGGTGCTGGTACGTCCCAATACGGCCTGGGTTTGCACCAAGAGTCTGATAGAGAGCAAATGTGGCTGGAGTCCTATGGAGGGCCACATGTTCCTTTGGCATGTGGAGCGCACCCTCTGTAATGGACATACTGTCTACGCAAATGGTAAGGTTGACGCCTCCTACATTGGTCAACCCGTCGCCTTCCGATAATTATCCATTGTCCATTATCCATCATCCATTGTCTATGACCCTCACCTACGATATTCATGAGTTAACGCCCTATATCAACTGGGTATATTTCTTCTATGCCTGGCAAGTGAAGGACCAGGAAGAGAAAACACGTCTTCGTCAGGAAGCAGAAGCATTCCTGACCCAACAAGAAGGACGCTATCATGCCTATGGGCTTTTTGAACTCTTCGAGGCCTATGGCGATGGTGATGATATTGTGGTATGTAAAGGAGTCAGGAGTCAGGAGACAGGAGCCTGTAGGATACCTTGCCTGCGCCAGCAGCAGGGAGAACCTCCTTATCATTGTCTTTCCGACTTTATATCCCCTCTAAGCATTTCTACTGACTCCTGTCTCCCGCCTCCTGACTCCTCTAAACTTGGTGTCTTCGCCACTTCCACAGATATAGGCCTTGAAACTGATTTCGATGCTGACCCATATCAAAAGATGATGGCACAACTGTTGGCTGACCGTTTGGCGGAGGCTGCTGCTGAACGGATGCATGAGCAGGTGAGAAAGGAATATTGGGGTTATGCAAAAGGCGAACAGCTGACAATTCCAGAGATGCTCATCGAAAAATTCCAGGGCATCCGTCCTGCCGTAGGCTATCCTTCACTGCCTGACACCAGCCTGAACTTCGTGCTCGACGAACTCATCGACATGAAACAGATCGGTATCCGTCTGACGGAGAGCGGTGCTATGAAACCCCACGCCAGTGTCAGCGGTCTGATGATGGCGCATCCTCAGGCCCGTTATTTCAATTTAGGAAAAATCGGTGAAGACCAGCTCCAAGACTATGCCCGACGTCGCGGACTCCCCATTGAAGTCTGTCGTAAATTCCTTGCTGCCAATCTATAACTAAAGCGCGGCAGTGCGGCAAAGAACTATTGCTGGGTTTTGAGGGTGATAACGACGACCTCGCCAGGGGCGCCGAAACGGAAGGGGATCAGTCCACCTAAGCCTGCGGAGACGAAGAGCGACTGCTCGTCTTCATTGTACCAGCCGTTGACCTCCTTACCAGTGAGTGACAGGGGACACCATCCGAAGAGCGAGAACTGCATCTTATGAGTATGACCGCTGAGGGTCAATTGCGCCCGCCCGTCAGGGATAATCTTACGACGCCAGGAAGAGGGGTCGTGCTCCAGCATAAGGATGAAGTCATCGTTGTCCACACCTTTCAAGGTTTTGCTGATATTGCCCTTCTGCGGGAAGTTCTTGCCATCGCCATCGTTCTCCATTCCCGCAATGACAATCCGACTCTTCCCACGCTCAATATATCGATGTTCGTTCTGTAGCAGCGTCCAACCTAATTGTTTCTCCAGGCTGACGATTTCACGACAGTTGGCCGCTTTCTCCGCCTCGCTGCAGTCCACATATTTTGCATAGTCATGATTGCCGAGTACGGAATAGACACCGTCCTTCGCCTTCAGTCGTGAGAGGATATCCATTTGGCTGTAGAGTTCCTCAGGCTTGACATTCTGAAGATCGCCAGTGAAGACGATCAGGTCAGGACGCAGGGCATTGATGCTGTCGACAGCCCGTTGCAGAATCTCTTTCCGACTGTCGGTATACGATCCCACATGCGCATCGGAGAGCTGTACAATGCGATAGCCATTGAAGGCCTTGGGGATATCGGGCGAGGTGTATGTATGGCGGTTGATCTCCAACTCCGAGAATCCCACAAACGAGCCGTAGATGAGAATAAACCATAATATAGGCACGAATACCAATCCTATCAGATTGCCGTAATTTTTATGCGGGTGGGTACTCTTCTTGCGATGAAACAAGTGACTGAATGACAAACCTGCCAGGGAAAAGAGCATATAGACCGCCTTGGGGATGGCGATGAGACCTAATAAAAAGAGGTATATATAAATAATGGTAGGATTGTCGGGAATGAAATTCTTCTCATACATCAGATAGATGGTATAGGCCACCAGTCCGATGGTGGGGAGCCAGCGACAGAACCGTTGACCAGCAGAATACTTATGCCGCCAGTAGTGCAGGTCGAAATAGAGATCAGGAATGATGATCAGCAACAAAAACAGATAGGGTGCACGTGCAATCATTGGTCAGGGTTCTCTACTAATCCTTGGTACTTCGGGTTGAGTGAAGACATCACCGAGTCATATGCCTGTCGCAGTGTGGCGTCCACATTCTCAGGACCCTGTCCAATAGGATAGATGGCCTGATGGATTGTCAGGGTCAATGGGTGCCAGTTGATGAAGTTGAAACCTTTCATACGTGGCAGAATGTCGAAGCTGCCATTGATGGTCAGAGGGACAACAGGCAACTGCAGTTCGTCGGCCAGGGCGAAAGCGCCTTTCTTAAAATGGGCCATGTGGCCAGTGAAAGTACGAGCTCCCTCGGGGAACACCGTCACACTATATCCTTCCTTCAGTATTTCACGGGCATCCTCATAGGTCTTGCGAATCTTACTGGGGCCCCGTTTGTCAACAAATATCTGATGCGACTTCTCACATGCATAGCCCACAAAGGGGATCTTACGCAGCGACTGCTTCATCATCCACTTGAAATTGCGGCTCAGGTGACCATAGATGAGAAAAATGTCGAACGCCCCCTGATGGTTGGCTACAAACACATAGCTCTGTCCTTTCTCCAGATGTTCACGACCTTCCACTTTGACAGGAATCAGAAACAACTTCAAGATCAATTTACCCCACCAATGGCCGGGATAATAGCCCCAGAAGTGCCCGTTGCCAATGGTGGTTCCAATACCCACCTCCAATGCCGTCACAATCGTAAGGATCACCAACAACGGCAACCCTATAAATAACTGATAAATCCTATATAGAATCTTTATCATTCGTCCCTTTAACTTCTCTTTAACTTCCCTTTAACTTCCCTGAATCTTCGGATAGTGGCGCGTCCATCCATCCCATCTAAGCTTCATCACCCCGAAGAAAGCTTCGCCGAAGATACCACCCGACATCTTGCTCGTTCCTTCACAACGGTTAACAAAGATCACGCTGACTTCCTTGATCTTAAAGCCAATCTTATAGGCTGTGTATTTCATCTCTATCTGGAAGCCATATCCTTTGAAACGTATCTTGTCGAGTTCGATGGTCTGCAGCACACGACGCTTGTAGCATACAAAACCTGCTGTGGTGTCGTGTACTTTGAAACCAGTCACCAGTCGGACGTATTTCGAGGCAAAATAACTCATCAGCACACGACCAACGGGCCAGTTGACAACATTCACCCCAGAGACATAACGACTGCCAATAGAGAGGTCGTAACCCTTATCGTGACAAGCGCTATAGAGACGCGGCAGATCGTGAGGATCATGACTGAAGTCGGCATCCATCTCAAAGACATACCCGTAATCACGCTCCAGAGCCCACTTGAAACCTGCAATATATGCCGTACCAAGACCAAGCTTACCGCTGCGTTCCAGAATAAACAGACGATCATCAAACTCCTCGCTGATCAGTTTTTTTACAATGGCTGCCGTACCATCAGGGGAGCCATCGTCGATGACGAGGATATGGAAGCACTTTTCCAGTCCGAAAACAGCCCGGATAATCTTCTCGATGTTTTCCTTTTCGTTATACGTCGGAATGATAACAATACTGTCGCTTGCGTACATAATCTGAGTTATTACGCTGCAAAATTAATAAAAAACTTGGATAAGCACATGCTAATCACAGAAATTTTAGTAATTTTGCACAGAATTTCTAATGAATATACAGGAATTAGAAAAAGTTTATGCCAAGTTGCCGCAGGTGTCGGCATTGGCACAGGCGATGGGGAAATCATCTATAAAGACGATTTTCCTCGAGGGTTTGTTGGCCTCCAGTGCCCCGATGCTCTTCGGCAGTCTGTCGTCAAAGTGCAAGCATCCCATGCTTTTTATCTTACAGGATGCTGAGGAGGCCGGCTATTTCTATCATGACCTGACGCAATTGATGGGGGATGGACGTGTTCTTTTCTTCCCCTCGAGTTATCGCCGTGCCATCAAATATGCCCAGCGTGATGCAGCCAGCGAGATTCTTCGAACAGAGGTGATGGCTAGAATGGGCGAGTTGCTTTATATGGTGACATATCCTGAGGCTATCGCCGAACTGGTGGTGTCGAAGCAAAGCCTCGACGACCGCACGTTGATTTTGGAGAAAGACCAGACCATCGCCGTCGCTGATATCGAAAAGACATTGCGTGAATTCGGTTTCCGCGAGGTCGATTATGTCTACGAACCAGGCCAATTCGCTCTGCGTGGTTCTATCCTCGACGTCTATTCCTTCAGTTGCGAATACCCCTATCGTATTGATTTCTTTGGCGAGGACATTGACAGCATCCGCACCTTTGAGGTAGAGGATCAGTTATCGAAGGAACAGCGTAATAAGATTGAGATTGTGCCAGAGTTGGTGACCATCGACGACAAGGTGCCTTTCCTCTCGTTTGTACCGAAGAATACGGTATTGGTGACAAAAGATTATCATTTCGTGCGCGATGCCATCGACCGTGTCTATCAGGACGGCTTCTCCTCTCAGGCCCGTTTGGAGCAGCTTGAACAGGCTACCGAGATGGAACAGCAGGAGATTGAACGCCAGATGCACAAAGAATCCCAGCTCATCACAGGGGAGCAGTTCATGGCTGATGCCGACACGTTCCGTCGTATTGAGTTCGGTCATCGTCCATCAGCACAGCCTGACGCCATTTTAAAGTTCAACATCACCGTCCAGCCTCTCTTCCACAAGAACTTCGACCTGCTGAAACAAGCATTTGAGGATTACCAACTGAAGGGCTACCAAATTTACATCCTCGCCGACAGCCAGAAACAGAATGAGCGTCTGAAAGATATCTTCGCCGAATCTGCAAAAATATCCTTCAACCCCGTAGAGAAGACCCTCCACGAAGGTTTCGCTGATGACGACCTGCACATCTGTGTCTTTACCGACCACCAGATCTTCGACCGTTTCCATAAATACAATCTCAAGAGCGACAAAGCCCGCAGTGGTAAGATGGCTCTTACGCTGAAGGAAATCCAACAGTTTGAGATTGGCGACTTCGTGGTGCATGTCGATCATGGTGTCGGTAAATTCGGTGGGCTGGTGAGAATGCCCCAAGGGGATGGCTACCAGGAGATGATCAAAATCCTCTACAATGGTGGCGGCAGCATCTATGTGTCTATTCACTCGCTTTATAAGGTGTCGAAATACAAGTCGCAGGATAATGGCGAACCGCCGCGTCTCTCGACCCTCGGCACTGGTCAGTGGGAGAAACTGAAGGAGCGTACCAAGAAACATATCAAGGATATTGCCCGCGACCTGATCAAACTCTACGCCAAACGTCGCCGTGAGAAAGGCTTTGCCTTTAGTGCCGACTCCTATCTGCAACACGAACTCGAGGCCAGCTTTATTTACGAGGATACACCCGATCAGTTGAAGGCCACGCAGGATGTCAAGGCGGACATGGAGATGGCCAAGCCGATGGACCGTCTGGTTTGTGGCGATGTGGGCTTCGGAAAGACGGAGGTGGCGGTGCGTGCGGCTTTCAAGGCTGCCTGCGACGGTAAACAGGTGGCTGTGCTGGTGCCTACGACGGTACTTGCCTATCAGCACTTCCGTACGTTCTCCAGTCGTCTGAAAGATATGCCCGTCAGGGTGGATTATCTCACTCGGGCCAAGAGCGCCAAGCAGACCACGCAGGTGCTTAAAGACCTGGCTGAGGGCAAGATAGATATTATTATAGGTACGCATAAACTCATCGGAAAGACGGTAAAGTTCAAGGACCTTGGTCTGCTGATCATCGATGAGGAGCAGAAGTTCGGCGTTTCGACAAAGGAGAAACTCCGTCAGATGAAGTCGAATGTCGATACCTTGACGATGTCAGCCACGCCGATTCCGCGAACGCTTCAGTTCTCGTTGGTCGGTGCGCGCGACCTGAGTGTCATCCAGACGCCGCCGCCCAACCGCTATCCCATCCAGACAGAGATCCATACTTTCGGCGCGGAAATCATTACCGATGCCATCAACTTCGAGATGTCGCGCAACGGACAGGTTTATTTCGTCAACAACCGTATCAGTGACCTGACGCATATTGCCGAGATGATTCATAAGTACATCCCCGATGCCCGTATTGCCATCGGACATGGACAGATGAAGCCCGAGGAACTGGAGAAAATCGTGCTCGACTTCTCCAATTACGACTACGATGTGTTGCTCTCCACCACCATTGTCGAGAACGGCATCGACATCCCCAATGCCAACACCATTATCATCAACGGCGCCCATAACTTCGGCCTTTCCGATCTCCATCAGATGCGTGGTCGTGTGGGGCGTGGCAATCGCAAAGCCTTCTGCTATCTCCTGGCTCCTCCCTTGGCAGCCCTCAATCCCGAGTCGCGTCGCCGTCTCGAAGCCCTCGAGAACTTCTCCGACCTTGGCTCTGGTATCAACATCGCCATGCAGGACCTCGACATCCGCGGTGCCGGCAATCTGCTGGGCTCCGAACAGAGCGGTTTTATCTCCGACCTCGGCTATGAGACCTATCAGAAGATTCTTAACCAGGCGATGGCGGAACTGCGTAACGAAGAACCCGAGTTTGCAGCGACAGAATCTGCCAATCCTAAAAAGTCCAGTTTATCTGAAGAATCAAGATTGTCTAGAATATCCGGTATTCCTAACAACATCGCTTTCGTCGACGACTGCGCCCTTGAATGCGATATCGAGATGTACTTCCCCGATCAGTATGTCCCCAACGACTCCGAGCGTATGCTGCTCTACCGCGAACTCGACAATCTCGCCAATCGCAACGACCTCGATGCTGCCTTGGCTGCCTAT
>Ga0247608_10005275_pt1 | contig 14058 bp, 12 predicted proteins | sample 176DNAGHGlowgp2_FD_193490 | JGI IMG/M metagenome (GOLD analysis project Ga0247608, IMG submission 193490) | Sheep rumen microbial communities from Palmerston North, Manawatu-Wanganui, New Zealand - 1766 DNA GHGlow gp2 | ecosystem: Host-associated > Mammals > Digestive system > Stomach > Rumen ...
GACGGCAGATGTCGACGAACGGGGGATCGAAGAGTCCCTTATTGGCAGTAATGCCCTCAAAGTATCCGAGGCACTTGCCCTGGCAAAGGCAGAGGCTGTATTCGCTTCACATAAGGACGAAGATGTAGCAGTCATAGGATGTGACACTTCGGTCATACTCGATAATGAGATAATGGGAAAGCCAAACGGCCGTGATGATGCCGTCAGGATGCTAACGGAGCTGTCCGGCAATACTCATATCGTGGCAACGGGAGTTGCCGTCGTAACGAAGGATAAGACCATTACTTTCACCGAATCGGCAGAGGTCATATTCAACCCGCTGGATGATTACCAGCGCAGTCTCATACAGCGATACTGCGATACTGACGATCCGTACGACAAGGCAGGATCATACGGCATACAAAATGGAGGAGCCCTGCTCGTGCAGGGCATCCGTGGTGATTTCTTTACTGTTGTGGGACTTCCGGCAGCACGCCTTGCAAGGGTACTGTCAGAACTCTAAGGGTCTTCAGGATCAGAGTCCTTCCTTATCGGGAGCTGCCTCCACAGGTTCTGCAGCAGGTGCTGCTGGTTCTACTGCTGCAGGTTCATCCGCTGCCGGTACGGGTTCAGCCTCCGGCTCAGGTGCAGGTGCTGCCGGACCCTGTGTCACGGGAACCTTCTCAGCATAGCTTGATGAATCCTCACCCATCGTCTCTGCGATAGTCTCCTTGAAGCTGATGACCGTCTCAGGGATTATGTCGTTGCGGTTCGCATACATGATCTGCGGATTATCCTGGAAGAGTGCATATACATTCTTGGGATTCTCCTTATGGGTGATCTTGTAATATGTATCAACGAACTTGGAAAGAGACTTCTTCATTACCCACTTCGGAGTCATCTTCCTGGGCTCTTCGATGCCCTTGACTTCGTTAACGTCCTGGAAGAACTCGTCGCTCGTCTTGTAAGCGCCGCTGACGATGTAACCTGATCCTGCTTCTCCCTTATCGACAAGGGCGATCATCGCATTTGCAACGTCACGGACGTCAACGAAAGCATGTCCGCCGCCCTCCCTGATCGGGTTAACGCCATTCTTGAGATAAGCCTTCAGGATCTTATTGATATCATGATCCTCAGCATAGCCCGGACCTATGATAAACGTAGGAAGCACGAGCACTGCATTGAGCCTGTTAAGAGTTATCTTCTCCATGATGAATGCGGCAGCTTCCGCCTTCGTCTTTGCATACTCGCCTTCAACCTTATTGCGGTCGAAATGGATCGTCATCTGCTCACCTTGAACTTCAGGGTTGAGAGCATAAGCGGAGCCGAGATAGACGACTCTTCCGATCTTACGCTTGATACACATGTCGATGATATTCTCCGTGCCTGCAACATTGACTCTTCTCATATTGAGATTGGTCTTGTCGGTAAGCGATATGTACTCATCTGCATGAATGAGAACGCTCGTCCTGGGATCTGCCACGTCGAAAAAGCTCTTGAGAGTATCCTTGTCAGTCGAGATGCCGTAGCAGATCTCGAGCTTCTTCTCCTTATATTCCGAGACGTCCGCAAGTTCAGACATCAAGATCCTCACGTCCTTGCCCTGCTCGAGCAACATACTGATGATCAGTTTGCCAAGTGGACCTGCTCCGCCTGTTACAAGATACTTTGTTGCCATAAACGTCTCCTGCAGTTAAAGATTGACTAAAACAGCCGTTAATATTTTCTCATATCCACATGAGAAAATCATTAATTTTTTAAAATAAACTTAAAACTATCTGTTAAAAATCAGCCTTATCTGCTCATTTTCGCGGTCTTAACGTCAGGAAGACCACCGTAAGAGGCACCATGACCATCATTGTAAACGCCACGAACAACACGCTAAGGAGAGGCATTATCCTTGATGCTGCCATGGGTATAAAAGCCCCGTAAAGATTCGACAGGGAATGCAGTATCACAGCAGGCCACAGCTTGCCGGACTTAATGGTCACATAGCCCCATACAAGGCCGAGGGCAAACGTGTATAGCATCTGTGCAGGTCCCTGTGAGATAACATGCGGCAGTGCAAACAAAACGGCAGAACAGATGATGGCGCCTTTACTGCCCAGACATCCCAGGCGTTCAAGGATCAGTTTGCGGAAGAGCAATTCCTCGAATACGGGGTTAAATATGAGCAGCAGCACAATGTAGAAAACGATGTTGGAGAACAGTTCGTCCGAGCTTATCCCGCCCATCTCAAGACCCATTAGATTGCATACGGTATTTATGATAAAAAGCGGCGGCATGGATAGTCCCGTCTGGATGACAAAGAACTTCATAAGACCAGCCGGGCGCACCTCAAGCGCGGGCCTGGGACGTGATACCGGCATCTCCAGTACTATGAGGCGGAATATACCCAGACCTGCCGTATACGGTACGACCATGGACGACAAGATCATCCTTACCGTTACCGGCAGTACGCCTTCCAGATGCGGGTCTATCAAAGACCTGTACAAACTTGTAACCGCAAACCATGCTGCCAGCGCTGCCGTAATGCGCAAGACCGTAAATACCTTATTCCTGTTCATCTCCCAAATGCTCCTTCTGATACTGTCTCAGAGCATCGTTCATAAGGTCGGTACGCTTCTTTGACATGAGATACACGATCGTCTGCATCACAAAGAACACCGCAAGGAAAACACCTGCCGCCAGGCCTATCGCAATGAGATCGATGCCAAAGTTAAAGACTACAAACAGCATTGCCACCACGAGATAGACCGGCATGAAGATAAGATCCTTCACGATATACGGCTTTGACAGTGCCCATCTGCTCCCGCTTACGATCAGCCTTATGACCGTAAGTGACCATAAGACAGAGAACATGACAAACATCGATAAGATGAGCCCGGGTTCCATTGACCAGCCGAGGACCATACTGACCGCCGACGTAAGAACGACGCTTGCTGCAAAGCAGGCAGAAACAACGGTAAATGCCTTTAGGCAGGCTCTCTTAAGTCTTCCGTTATCCATTATTCCTGTCCTCCTTCATTCCTATGGCAGTCTTGAAGCCCCTGACATAATTGCGTGCGACTATGAGATATTCACCATTCTTCAGACAGAGCCTTATCCTTCTGGAATCCTCCGGCTTGATCGTCCTGACGGCATTGATATTGACCAGAGCTGATCTGGATATCCTTACAAAGCTCCTGTCCTTAAGTCCGTCCTCCAGCTCGTAAAGTGTCTTCCTGATCCTGTAGACACCCGTGCTGCAATAAGCGAACACATATCTGTCCACCGCCTCGAAATAAAGTATCTTCGCCACAAAGATCCTCTCGCTGTCACCGTTGTCCTTCAGTCCGATAAGCATGTCAGCAGATGAATTGACGGCACTTATCAGGGCCTTAGTCTCATCATCCATGGTCCTGAACCTGATCTCGACTTCGGTCTCGCGAATATCCTTGTCCTCACGCAAAAACAGTTTCACTAAGACTGCCTCCTTCGGGAGCATATTCACACATACATAAGATTATATCAATCGGATCGGGATAAGAGGTACAAAAGAAAGGACAAGAGGGACAGGGACGATATTAATTCACTCATATCAATATTGCGATTTACTCCAATCAAAAATTGGAGTAAATACCGTTTTTGCTATGAGTAACCTTCCCTGCTGTTTGTTATCATCTTACGATCTCCTCCACGTGTCATGATGATGACCTCATAGGTGTTGCTCTCCGTAACGCTGCATTTCACGTGCTTTCAGGCGATCTTTAACAGCTTCCGTAAAACATAAAATATAAAAAGACCGCCCCATCAGAGACGGTCTTCTCAGAATACAAATTAAAGCTTATTTCTTCTTTGCTCTCTCGAAGATGAGGATGACTCTGTCTTCCTTGCTGGTGTAAGCGCCCATGGACAATGATCCGGATGCTTCGTTCGTTCCGAGGGAAGCCTGGAGCTTGCCGCCCTCATCATTGATGATGGAATTGAGCTTCCAGCCGTCGGCCGACTTCTTTGAGAGAGCCTTGCTGATACCGTCAGAATCTACTTCTCCCACACTGTTGTGAGGAACGACCTCAACACAATACTCCTTGGGACCTGCATCAGATACTGCTGCAGTAGCGGCACCCTCTCTGACCTTCTTCTCAAGATCTGCAATTGACTTATCCAAAGCCTCAAGTTTCTTCTCAAGTTCTTCCTTCTGCATTTTGAGCTCCTTAACCTCTTTTTTCTTCTCTTCGATCGTCTTGTTCTTCTCCTCGATCTCCTTGAGCATGGCACCCTTCTCGCTCTCGCTCAAAGCAACTTCCTTAAGGAATACCGACTGCTTCTCTGCATTGAGGATGATCTGCTGGGCTTCTGCCTCAGCCTGAACAGTAGCGTTCTTGGAATCAGCGATAACGGCTTGTGCATTCTCGTAATCTGCCTTGATGCCCTCGATCTGCTTAGCCCATTCCTCGCCTTGCATCTCGTAATCCCTGATCTTCTTCTCACACTCTTCCTTCTGAGCTACTGCAGCCTTCGTCTCCTTCTCGGCAGACTCCTTCCTGGCAACGACATCCTCAAGTTCCTTAACGAGCTCGTCACGTCTTGCCGTAGCTTCTTCAGCTTGTGAGATAACTTCCTTTGCCTGGACAACGAGTCCGTCAAGCTCTGCCTGTGCATCAGTCTGACGCTTCTCGATCTCAGCGATTATCTGTTCCTTCTCCTTCTCGATGGCAGCACGCTCAGCTTCTGCGGCATCCTTGATCTTCAGGGCCTCGCTTGCCTGCTCCATGCTTATCTTCTCGGATTCTTCGGCGATCCTCTTCTTCTCCTTCTCGAAATCCTCACCGAGCTTCTTGATCTCAGCTTCCTTCTGAGCGATCTCGGCTTCCTTCTCCTGCTTGACCTTATCGGCATTATCGCAGAAATCCTGGAGTTCCTTGGCTTCGGCAAGGACCTCGTCTCTCTTGGCCATTGCTTCCGCATATTCCTTCTCGACCTGGATCGCCAGTTCCTCAGTCTGCTGCTGAGCCTCTGTAATGATCCTCTGCTGTTCCTTCTTAGCGAGGTCGATCATCTCGTCATATTCCCTCTGAGCCTTAGCCTTGGACTCAGCCTCAAAGTTCGCGTTCTCCTTCTTGAGCCTGTCGTTGGTGTCACGCAGGTCGACCAGCATGTTACGCTGTTCCTCGAGTTCCTTCTCGATCTTCAGCTTCTCATCAATCGCTGCCTTCTGCATCTGTGCAAACTCAGATTCGAGCTTGAGCTTCTGCGAATCGAAAGTATCCTGTAGTGTTGCTGCTTCCCTTGTAAGCTTCTCCTTGATCTCTGCAAGACGCTTCTCTTCCTCTGTCTTCTTAGCCTCGGCACGTGCTATGTTCTCTTCCTCCTTCTGGCTGAGAACCTTCTGTGCCTCCTGGATAGCTGCGTTCACATCGCCGCCTGAAGCCTTCTGAAAGTCGTACTTACACATTGAACAACGTGCTACGTTGTCACCCATCATAACTCCACAAACCGGACACTTCTTCATCTTAACTACTCCTGAAATCTTGATTAGCTCTTGCCTAATAGCTTTATTATTATACAACGAATAATGCCAATTTGCTTAAAAAGTTTGACAAATAATGAGTAAATTTTATGAAAACAGACAATTTGTCCGTGTTCGTAGTTTTTTGGCTTTATTGTGCACTTCTTATAGTATATATTATGCTCTAATACCCATTTTCCAAAGGGTGTTTAGATGGAGGAGTATTATGAAGAACAAGATAATCTCATTGATTCTGGCGTCAGTGTGCGCCATCAGCATGGCTGGTCTTTCCGGATGTGCGAAGACAGGCACGACAGGAGGAACTGTCACCGTGGGCATTACACAGGAACCTACTGTGTTCGATCCCCATACAGTTGTTGCAGCAGGTGACAAGGAGATCCTTTTCAATATTTTCGAGGGGCTCTACAAGTTTGATTCAGACGGCAATCTCAATCCCTGTCTGGCAACGGGCGTGGAGATCTCAGATGATTCAAAGACATATACATTCACACTCAGAGAGGGCGTGAAGTTCCATAACGGCAACGATATGACGGCTGATGACGTCGTCTATTCACTGAAGCGTGCAGCAGGTCTTCTTGACGGCCAGGATGCTCCGCTCGTATCAGAACTGAGCGGCATTTCCGCAGTTGAAGCTGACGGCGGCAAGGTGAAGGTATCTCTTGCAGGACCTGACAGTGAGCTCCTGTCTTATTTCACGACGGCGATCATTCCCGATGAGGTCTCTGACATCAATGCAACACCTGTCGGAACAGGCCCGTTCAAGTTCGACAGCTATACGATCGGTCAGGATGTTACCATCAGCAAGAACGAGAGCTACTGGGACAGCGGACTCCCTTACATCGATAAGGCAGTCTTCAAGATCACTGCTGACATGGATGCAGGTCTCATCGAGCTTCAAAACGGCACAATAGACATCTACCCCTACCTCACGACGGACAGGGCGCAGCAGCTCGATCCTGCACAGTTCACCGTCCTTACAAAGGGTTCCAACATGGTCCAGATCTTCGCTCTGAACAACAAGGTAAAGCCTCTTGATGATGCACGCGTCAGAGAGGCGATCAATATCGCGATCAACAGGGAAAACATCATCTCCGTAACGATGGACGGAGCAGGTGCACCCCTTACGACTGCCATGAGCCCTGCAATGGGTAAGTACTATGACACATCCCTTGACGGAACATATACCCAGGATGTGAACAAGGCAAAGGAACTTCTCAAGGAAGCTGGTTATGCAGATGGTTTTGACCTGACGATCACCGTTCCTTCCAACTACCTCGTTCATGTCAACACTGCAGTCGAACTCCAGTCAGAGCTTTCTGCCGTAGGGATCAACTGCAAGATCAACCAGGTCGACTGGGCAACATGGCTGGATGATACATACCAGAAGCGCAATTTTGAATCAACGGTTATCGCGCTTACGAGCAACTATGCTCCTTTTGACGTACTCAAGAGATACCGTTCATTTGATTCAGGCAACTTTATCAACTACAATAATCCTGAAGTCGATAAGCTCATGGCTGCCATCCCCCTCGAGACCAACGAGGAGAATAAGATCAAGCTCTATCACGATGTTCTTAAGGTTCTCCTGAACGATCACGCTTCATGCTACATCCAGGATCCTGAGAATACCGTAGCCGTATCGACAAAGATCACGGGATATAACTTATATCCCATGTACGTTCAGGATCTTTCCAAGGTAAGATTCAACTGAACTGCAATCTGACAGAAGGAGATCTGTGAAGCCTTGCAGGGGAAGAGCAATACATTAAGATATTTTCTCGTTAAGCTCCTGGAGCTCCTTATAACTTTGTTTCTTGTATCAGTTATGACTTTCGCCGCATTCTCCATCATCCCCGGAGATGCGGCGTCTGTTATGCTCGGACCAAATGCGACACCCGAACAGGTGGAAAGCCTCAGGGCTGAGATGGGACTTGATAAGCCCCTCTACGAACAGTACTTCAACTGGCTGACATCGGCATGCACGGGTGACCTCGGCAGATCAGCCTCTTTCGGCGTGAGCGTATCGCAGCTTATCGTACAGAGGCTCCCCGTTACGCTCGGCATGAGCATCATCGCACTTATCATGGTCATACTTGTATCTTACCCGGCAGCGCTCATATCAGCGCGCAGACCGGGCAGGCTCGGAGATCAGATCTGCTCCGTGCTGGGGCACATGCTGTTTGCGATACCGCCTTTCGTGCTGTCGCTCATCATCATCTTCGTCACGAGCGCACTGTTCGGGATCGTCACGGTAGGCAGATATGTCAAACCTTCAGAGGGTTTCTTCAGTTTTGTGTACTGCCTGCTCCTGCCCTCGTTCTGCATCGCGCTTCCCAAGATCGCCATGACATTCAAGTTCCTCAGGTCTTCCATGATCGAACAGAACGCATCTGACCATGTCAGGACTGCCAGGTCCCACGGTCTGTCAGACGCGGTGATCGAGATGAGGCATGTCCTTCCGAATTCGAATGTCTCTGCGATCACGGTCATATCGCTCGTATTGTCAGACATCCTCGGCGGAAGCCTTATCGTTGAGCAGGTCTTTAACCTGCCCGGCCTGGGAAGGCTTCTCCTCACCGGGATCTCGAGAAGAGACTTCCCGCTCCTGTCCGGCATGATACTCTATCTGGCATTTATAACTGTCTTCCTGTACTTCCTGGCAGACATACTTACGGCATTAGCCGACCCGAGGATCAGGATAAAATGAGAAGACGGCAGTATTTTGACAGCGAGAAGTTATTCCTGACAGTCGGGCTCGTCATGCTCGGCATCGTCGTATCTGCTTTTATCGTGAGCCTGTTCTGGACTCCTTACGATCCTAACGCCACTGATGCATCATCCAAATTCCTGGAGCCTTCGCTGTCGCACCTCATGGGTACGGATAACTTCGGAAGGGACGTGTTCTCGAGAGTCCTGTCTGCTTCCAAGTACACGATATTCATATCTTTTGCAGGCGTCCTGATAGCTCTTGTCCTCGGCACCGTAACAGGCCTTCCTTCAGGTTGGTACGGCGGGTTTGCCGACAGGTCGATAATGCTCGTGATGAATTCCATCATGTGCTTTCCGGGGATCCTCCTTGCGCTGGTCGCAGTCGCTGTCGCAGGACCTTCAATGTTCAATGTCGTCTGGGCATTGGGACTTGTGTTCGCACCTACGTATGCACGTGTATACAGGACCGGAACACTTGAGCTTAAAGAACGCGACTACATACTTCATGCACGTGTAATGGGCATCTCGGGCGTTCGCATAATGACATCGCACATCTTCCCCAATCTGATCCCGCTCATACTGCCGGCGATCGTAGTCGGTCTGGCGAACATGACACTGTTTGAATCCTCGATGAGCTATCTCGGTCTTGGCGTTCAGCCGCCTGAAGCATCTTTCGGCAAGATGCTCGCAGACAGCCAGGCATACATGACAAGAGCGCCGTGGCTCATCATCTTCCCTGCCCTCATGCTCGTCTTATACATACTCGGATTGTATTTCCTGTCAGAAGCCATAAGGGTAAGGAACAGCAGAGGAGGTGTCAGGACATGAACCATTCTCCGCTGCTCGAGGTCAGGAACCTTTGTCTGGGATTTCCGAACCGCAATTCTTATAAAGAGATCCTCAAAGATCTCAGTTTCACCGTGCGCCGCGGAGAGATCCTCGGTCTGATCGGCAACTCCGGTTCGGGCAAATCGATCACGTCGCTGGCGATATCCGATCTGCTGCCAAAGGAAGCGGAGATCACGGGCGGAGAGATCATTTTCGAAGGGAATGACCTCCTGAAGATGAAGAGCAGGGACAGGCGAAAGCTTCTCGGAAGGGATATCGGCATCGTTTTCCAGGAACCGAAGACTGCGCTCGATCCGCTGATGCGCATCGGCAGGAACCTTGATGAGATCCTGACCGCTCACGGCATAACCGACAAGGCCGAGAGGCGTAGCAAGATACTTGATATGCTCAGGAAAGTGGATTTTGATAACCCGGAAGAGATATGTGAGAGGTTCCCGCACCAGTTGTCAGGCGGTCAGCGCCAGAGGATACTGATCGCGGGTGCAGCGCTCCTGTCTCCGAAGCTCCTGCTGTGCGATGAGGTTACGTCCGCACTTGATACAGTCACTACGGTAGAGGTCCTGGATCTCCTGAGATCCCTGTGCTTTGAACTCAAGATCACCATCCTCTTTATCTCACACGATCTGTCTGCGGTAGAAAACTTCTGCGACAGGGTAATGGTCATGAAGGACGGTGAGATCATCGACAGCGACAACACATATGACATACTCCACACTCCTAAGAATGCCTTTACCGCAAAGCTTCTCGAGAGTGCAAAGCTCGATGCCAGAGCACTTGACCTGACTACGGCTGACTGCGACTATTCCAAGTCACCTGTAATGACCGTCAGGGATCTTTGTGTAGGCTATGGTAAGAAGATCATCATCCCTTCTCTTGACATGGAGATGTATCCCAAAGAGATCCTCGGCCTCATCGGCAGTTCCGGATGCGGCAAGACAACCCTCTCGAAAGCGATCTGCAAGCTCCTCCCGAGCCGCGGTGAGATCAATATCAAGGGCGGCCGGCCTGGTACGGTATTCCAGGATCCGGTGTCATGCCTTAACCCTTCTCACACTGTGTTGTGGCATATGAAGGAAGCCGTGCGTTCGACCGGACGCAAGCCGGATAGCGGCGAGATCAACAGGATCCTTGAGGAAGTCGGACTTGATCAGGAATTTCTCAGCAGATATCCCAGCGAACTGTCAGGCGGCCAGCGCCAGAGGGTAGCCATCGGCATGTGCCTGATCGCAGAACCTCAACTGATCATCGCTGATGAACCTTTCTCATCGCTCGATGCCACGACGGCAGCAGAGATCCTGAAGCTCCTTGCCAAGATCAACCGCGAGCGCGGTATGGCGATACTACTGATATCACATAATCTGCACATTGTAAGAGCATTGTGCAAGCGTGTAATAATTATGGGCAGAGGCAAGATAGATGAGGTAGGCATGACCAAAGAGATATTAGATGACCCGAAGTCAGAATCGGGAATAAGACTCCTGACGGCTGAGAATAAACTCCACGGACGTCAGATGTGATTTATCTTCTGTCTCCTTCTCTTCACCAAAGATACTCCCGCAGCACCTGCTATGATCAACAATACGCCGGCTGCAAAAGCTGCTGCAAAGACTATGTAGATCTTGCTTACAGACTTAAGAGCTGCATTGACGAACATATCGGCAAAAGCATTCTTGCCGAACACGTCACCTGACCTGAACTTTGCAGATATTATGAGCCACAGTATCACGCAGGCAACTGCTGCAGATGCAGTCACGATCCCAAATGTCCTGACAGGTCTGAACCTGTTGCGGTGGATGATGAGGAGTACGGTCATCATCAGCAAGGTTGCAACAGCAGAGAGTATCATCGCAGTGTTGTTCGCCTTCTTATATCCTTCGACGTCGATCAGTTCCGGAACAAGTCGCTTGCCGTCACCCGTACTCTTGCTCACCTCACCAAGAACGTCATTGATCTGGTCATATGCATCATCCTTCGCATCCTTCATGTCTTTTTTGGAGACACCGGTGACTTTGGAAATGTCATCCCCGTATTTGTCGATAAACTTATCCAGTCCTTCCGGATCGATCTTAGTGTTGCCGTCGACTATGATCCCGGCAAATTCATCAAGAGCATAATCGACGATATCATCTGCAGCCTCGATGCCTTTCCTGACTGCTTCGCTGTCACCTGCAACTCCGGTGATCTTATCGCTGATCTCCTCCTTTACGGTCTGCCTGAGATCCTCCCCGAGCAAAGTCTCTTTCCAGAAAGTGTTATTGAGGAGCGTGCTATGTATTACGATGCAGTTAAGAAAGACTGCGACCGTGAAGAACATAAGGATCCCGAAGAAGATCCTCAGGGCATTTGCAGCGCCTCTTTCGGGAATGTTATTCATACCCGCCATCGTATCCATCCTCCATATCCCTGGCTTTGGCGGAAGCATTAACGCCGCCGGTTATCGCTGATGCCGCTCCTGCTATGGTTATGACCATGCAGATCATTACCAGCATCATCAGAGAGTGCATAAGCGAATCATATATGGTCTGCTCTATCTCTGAATCAACACTGTCCAGTATCGCTGATGATAATATCCTTCTTAAGACGGCCCACAATATAAGTGACACCGATCCCGCAGCTGAGGCCGATATGCCTACGGCTCTTAATACACGCCACTTGTTGCGGTGCAGCACCGTCGTTACCGCGATCATTACCGCGGAATTAAAGACGGCCGCAATGCTCATTACGAGCGTCACCGACTTCGCCTGATCCATGATCACAAAGTACTGGTTCTCCTCCAGTTCGTCATAATACCTGTCGAGATCGTTCTCCAGCCCGTCTTTGGTTTTTCTTAAGCTATCCCGGTCAACTCCTTCGAACATCTCGTCGAACCATTCCCCGATGGTGGTATCACCATTCTCGAGAACCTCGAACTGCTCCTCAAAGCATTTCTTCACAAATTCCCTGTCCTGGTCTTCATCGAACTCCATTCCGATAAATCTCCTGTCTTCGATAAACCTGTCCATGTACATGTTATGGTCCTTGACGAGTTCCATGGCCATGTCTTCAACAAGCAGCGTTCTCCAGTATTCAGGGTTGATGACATAGAGCCTGATCAGCATGCAGTTGATCAGACCGGCAAGATTGAAGAAAATGACGATGGAAAAAAGGACCCTCGTTATGTTAGCTGCTCTTGATTCTCTGCTCTCCATTTTCCGTAACCCCGCTTAATACTTAAATGTCTGTTCTGACGCATCACTTTCCCTGTAGTAATGGATCGTATCCGTATCCTGATCGACTTCATATGTTACAGAATCCCACACGTCAGAAAACCGTGTGCTCGAGGCTTTGAACTCGCCCCTGTCATCGAAGATATTGGCAAGACCGAAGTTTAGGATCTTCATGTCCCATCCTCCTTCTTCAGCACGCTTGTCATCAGTCATCCCGAAATACTTCAGCGTCTCGGGATCCGTCATGACCCATGTCGGATCGATGTGATAATACTCCCCGTCCAGAGTCGCGAAAGCCCACTCGTGAGCTTCATTGATACTGTTGAGCGAACCGCACGTAGTACAGTCAACTCCGGCCTGGAGCATGAGGTATGCATAAAGCGGAGCTATCTCCTGACATATGCCCTGCCTCTCCGTCAGGAGCCTGTAAGAAGACAGGCTCTTGCTGTCATCTTCAACAGCATCATAATCGTATGTGTAATGCATCTCAAAATATGTATAGAGGGCAAGCGCTTTGTCGACATCGCCATAATCCGGCTTTATGCACTCATCGAGTATCAATGTGATCATGTTCTTAAACTCTTCCACTTTTGCCAAATACTGTTCCTTGGGGATCAGGTATATGATCTTACCTTCCTCGACCCTTATGTCCGGCATGGCCGCCAGGGGCATGCACTGACCGGAGATCGTATTTACGAGGTTGTACATCGTAACCTCATCAGGACAGTAGTATTCCTCTGCACCGGTAAGCAGTGCATCACATAATGAGAAGAAAGCCGTTTTTGTCTCTTCGTTGAAGTTATCTTCATAGATCTTCGCATAGACATGCGGAAGAAATCCGTGATGATACTCACCCGCAGTATCCGCAGCAGATGTCTGAACAGGAGCCTGTGTCTCAGTCTGTGACGTGGTGGGATAAGAAGGCGCAGCTGATGTCTCCTCCTGCGTTTTGCTGCAGGATGCAAGTTCCATCATCAGCACTATGCTCAATACCAGACTAAGCGCCTTCTTCATGTTGTTACCTCGATATTCTTCACATCCTTATGCGACCAGTCGTTAGACAGATCCATGTTCTGCCAGTCGGAACGGTGGCAGCAGAAATTGACAGTGAATGTGTCGCCTTTGCCAAGCTTGCCTGACCCCGGCGTTATCGTAAGGCATGTGTCGCGGTCTTTGCCGCTCGCAGATGAATACGATCCCTTGACCTTGTCGGTAAGCGCAGTGTACTGTCCCGAAGAAGTCGTTACTGCCGCATGGTAGCAGTCAAAGACGAGCTGTCCGCCGCCGTCATTCGTCAGGTAATACATGATCTTCAGCTTGGATAAATCGACTGAAGAGGAACCGGTATTCTTGATATCGAGCGTTCCTGCAATGGCATTGGCATTCGTGGAATTATCGTTATAAGTCATCGTGACCGACAGCTTTCCCGATGTTGCAGATCCTCCTGAAGAGCCCTGCCCGGAAGTCTGTGAAGTCTGCTCAGTTGCCGAAGTCTCACCCGGGGCAGCAGTAGCTGCGGATGAACCTGAAGACGATCCTTCCTCTCCCGGAGCCGTTCCGTATACTACTTTGCCGTTCTCAAGAAGGACGGTACCGTTGTTGTAAGAATAGTCATTACCGTTATCCCACTTGCCGTTTGGACTTGTCATCCTGACCTGGATCTCTGACTGGTACTGAGACTGTCCGCCGGGATAAAGCCCTCCGTCATCGAAGACAACAGACAGGTAGTAGATATGATCCTTCTCGTTCCAGACTTTGAGTCCGTCGACCCTGCCTGACTGCATATAGTTCGTATTGATGCTG
>Ga0247608_10005277_pt1 | contig 14056 bp, 9 predicted proteins | sample 176DNAGHGlowgp2_FD_193490 | JGI IMG/M metagenome (GOLD analysis project Ga0247608, IMG submission 193490) | Sheep rumen microbial communities from Palmerston North, Manawatu-Wanganui, New Zealand - 1766 DNA GHGlow gp2 | ecosystem: Host-associated > Mammals > Digestive system > Stomach > Rumen ...
ATCGCAGGGGCACCAGATAGAATAGACTTTTCACAATGTCTTCTGCCAAAGTATGCCGCGCCCCACCAAATAAGCGCGTATAATGCTCATCTAAATATGCACAAAGATCATCCGCCTTTGGATAGCTGTCAACGAGAGCCTTCGCTATATGGTAGCCTGCAACCAAATCATAGGCGAACTGAATCTTCTGTCGTCCTCCGACATTGTCAATCATAAAGCACATACCTTCATTAAGGAATGCTTCTGCTTGGTTGCCAAACACTTTCGCGAAGTCTTCAAAGTAGTCCAAGCTTCGATCATTACGTTCCCATATCATCAGGGAAATCTTATTCAGCCCCTGTTCAGTCCGATAATGTTTGAGTCTGTCATGTTTCCCGGCTTCTGTGGCGATTGACGTAATTAGTTGTTCGCTGTAGTCCTTCATACAAGTGGCCAGTGTATGGTCATTCACCTCAAAACTGCCTCTGCCCTTATTGGTCTCGCAGAACACTTTAAGAAATAGTGGATTCGTAAACAGATGGTGTGCCGCCAGCGTATTGGGCTGTATCTTGTATTTTACAAAATACTTCGCAACAGCCGAAAGCAGGTTTCTCTGCTCTATTCCAGACAACAGTATTGGGTTGTCTGTCTCGTTATAATGTTTACGCCCGTATATGGCATAGATATACTCTTCTTTTTCCCTACATGTGGTTATAAGCACAAGATTGTCCCGTTCCCTGATTTTTCTTCTCAACGGTGGTAGCTCTTCCTGCCATCGTTTCTCATTAGGTGCAGTCTCATTCAGACCGTCTATAATAATAGGCAGTCTGCACTCATGCAGTTCGCCTAGATAGTTTAGCACATCAAGGGCATCTCCTATGTTGCTACCTGCTGGCATTTCCAGCAATTCTGTCAGCTTCGATTCACAGCCATTGCAGTTTCTGAACTTTGCCCCTGTCAGCAGAATAGCCGGCAGTTCTCGTTTCATCATATACGATGCCACAGAACAGGCAAAATGGGTTTTACCATGTCCGGCCTCGGCAAAAATGGAGAAGTCCTTAATGGTTAGGCGGTTCAATATATCGAGTATACTGATGTTTTCCTTATCTCTTCCAGATGTGATAATTTCCTCCAAATCACTAATTCTTTCCACCATTTTGGAGACAACATATCGCAAGGATCCATACTCACCCTCGTTCTTTAACAAGGCCCGCAACTCCTTGTTTAGTATAATAACCCTATCATGACGTTTCTTCCTGTAGTCATTTATCAGGCTTTTAATCTCTTCTGCCTTTCCAAGAATCGCTGCGTCATTTTGATAGACCTTCAGCTGTTCACTCAGTTCATATCGGGCATTGATGTCTTCCGTATAGGCTCTTTTATAATTTTCCGTCAATTTAGGATACAGCCAACCGTCTTCAACAAATATTGGTTCTTTCTTGTCTTTGTCAACCCTGCTTACCAGTGAATCGATTCTGTCCAAAAGCAACTTCCTGGCTTTTCCGTTATCGACTATTGACAATAGCGATTCTTCGAAAGTGGTGGGTGTGTGCAGTTCTAGGTCAAATTTATTCTTTAGTATCTCCAGCGTATCTTTGATGATTTCATATAGTTGTTGAATACCGATATGTTCTCCGAAATAATACTGAAATGCGCCATTGTAGGCTTTAATATCGTCGAGATACATGCTGTGAAAAGTGGCTTTATGCCAACTCTCAAACCTGCAGTCTGGCTTCTCTGCGCTCAACTTTTCCGTCAGCTTCTCCCACTGGTCTTCTATGAAGGCACCCGGCGTGCATACTATCCACAACTTGATATTGGGCTTACGCTTTAGTGAGGTTTTAAATCCAAGCACTAGCTCCTCAATATGCGTCTTCCCCAAAGGAGAATTATCATCATCGTGGCTGCCTCGCCAGAACTTGCACTGCCATCCTATTACATCTCCCACACAATATTCAACCCCGGAATGCTCGACAGTTTTGTTCAGTTGGACATAGAACTCAGAGCCAGGTGTATTATAGAAATAGTCTATTGGACCATAATTGCCAAACAGATGTCTGGCAATATGATGACAAAACTCCTCGAAACACTTGTCTTTGTCCCCGGGAAGTCTTTCTAGCTTGTTCCAATCAATACTAACGTTCATAACACACCGTTATCTCTGGATAATATGGACAACAGCCTCTGCAATTCTTCAAGCCAATGCATGAAGCGTTTTTACACCCATTCTTCTGCTTGTTTCTGAATGATTCAAACTGATTGTTCCAGATGTCATAGAAGTCATATTCATCAAGGCTATATGCATCCTTCCCCCCACTGAACGAACAGGGTGAGACATTTTTCTTATGATCTATATATACAGAAAAAAAACCGCCCTCACAACTGTCCACGAGCATTGGGCTAACAGTTACATTCGATAACAGCATAGGTACAAAACAAGCATCAAACCCTAGTTTCGGTCTATCTACATCCTTCATCCCAATCGCGATCAGAAATGAATCATAGTCTTCTCCTCTTTTTATGACGCCTTCAAATCCAGCTCTGCCTGCTGGTTTATAAGTCAGAAAAATAATGGCATTCACACCCGCCAAGAGTTGATAATATTTACCATAAGCAATCTCTGTGGCTTCTTTAATGTTTTCCGAAGACAACACATAGTGGATGTTTGTTTCTATTCCATAATGATGAAGCATATCCACTTTATCTTTATCAATATCGTGTACCGTAATAGCAGATATGGCAACTGCTCCTACTTTTCCCTGAATGTTATTGCAAATATCCTCAGTAAGATGGACTCCATTGGTGGTAAAGTTGGGCACGACACCTCTTTTCACGGTTTCATCTATAATAGTCAGAAAGTCTGGATGCTCCAGCGGCTCACCACCTCCAAGTGCTACCTGAAACACATTGCCGTATTCCTGGTGATTCATCGCATCCAACACACTGCAATAATCCTCAACACTCATCCATTCATGGTTATTCCCACTATTCCTGTAGCAGAAAGAACAACCTTTTGTACAATGGTTTGAGATTGAGATGTCAGCCAACTCTGGCACTGGCGCAAATCTGGGGTCGTCCTGCATCGTTTTTCCCCATCTCATTGTCATGCCCGTCTTGTTGTCTGCCAAGAAATGATAATCGTCAATGTGTCTTTTCAGCATCAGTATTGCTCCACTTGTGTTGCTCCAAATCCTGGCAGCATAGTGCTCAGTCTTTTATCATGAATCATTTCACCACGAATGAAGTTAAACAACTCCTCTTCATTCATCAGAAGTGGATCGCTATTATCTCCATTCTCCTCCAACATCTGTTTATTGATACATGTCCCATCATCGTCAGCAAACTCCATCAAATACGAATAGATCTCGTGATTATGAAGGTAGTTCACAGTTCCTTTTTCAAGCATAAAATCTCTTAAGGCCTCTGCCATACGCAAGGCCCCCTTCGTATTTACGCTTTCCGAATCTCCATAGAAGTGTAAGAAAGTATTCACTATCTCCAAGTCCATGGTAACAATATAGCTCACTGAACTACTGTTAGTAACGAACCCTGTCCTAATTTTCATAAAAATCTTAATTATTTATAGACACTCCTAAAGTCAACATTATCCCACTAGAATCTCTCTGTCAACGAAATATGTTGTACTAAATTTACTTATATAACCCCCAACTGCTTTGCCACATCCTGAATCAACTTCGTTAGCGGCCGCTTATGCACATCTTCGGGGCCGTCATACATTCCTAATATAAATCTCTTAACATCCTGACTGCTGATAAAGTCTAGCCGTGCTTTGCAAAGCGCCTCTTTATATCCTCTGTCATAGGCCATTCGCTTCCACACCACGTCCTCAGCCGTGTCTTTAAACTGCTGGTACAGGTCATCTATATGCATCTTATCTTTTAATGGGGTTATTACATCTGTCTCATCTGCAGGGTCGAAATCTATTTTCAGTTGGTTCACATCGTGCGTGAGTATATATCTTGCCAACGACCCTGTTTCTATCGTAAACCTGTATACCTCTCTCTCTTCCGATTCTTTCTCGGCATAGATACATGCATAATTATTCTCATCGTCATCATTCTTCATCCTGTTACAAGACCCGCAGCAAGGATAAAGGTTAAAGAAGCAGATACTCAGATATGGATACTTCGATTGTGGAAGCCAGTGATCCAGCTGGTAATAACCTCTCTCATGCTCATCAGTCACAGCGTATTGACTATTACAGTAAACACAAGTTTTAAACCCTATTTTACTTGCATATTCTGGAAAAATCCATTTCCTAACCATCGGATACTGCAATTGATCGTTGATAATGTCCTTCAATGGTCTGTAGCCTCTCCCGTTTATAGAGAACTCTCTTTTCAACCCATCCTGATTCAGTATTTTCTCCAGTCCATATGCTTCCTTCAGTAGCACAGAGGGGTGTCTCGATGCAATTCCAGCATCCAGTCGGGAATACAGATTATACAAATAAATGGTCAGATTCTGCCTATCCGTCGGCTCTGTTTCAACATAAATCTCCCCCTCGTCCTTTCTCCTTTCCATTATGACAGTACCACTATTCCCAAATTCGCGCCATAGGTTCTCTATCCGCTTGATTGGTTCAAAGTACGTCCCATTATGCTCAAACTGCGTCCTGCCATGTAGCAGTTCGTCATATTTTTGGGCCAGTTCATCTATTCGCGAGGTTATCAGAATCCTCCTCATACGTCTCCTCCAAGTCTTCTTATCTCATCCCTTAGCGAGGCTATCCGTTCCTCTGTAGTTGCAGAGAATCGCTTGTAATAGAGCGACATCAGCGAGTCTCTCAGCAGTGGGTCGCCCACAAGTTCAATCTGTGCTTTTATCTTGGATCGCTCGTCTACTCCCATATTCAGCACATGTTCTCCATTTAGCACATTCATAATGCCAGTTATCTTCTGTTGTGCAAATCCTCCTATAAAACCCTTTTCAAGGAAGAAATCTTCGTTCAACAGCGTACTGATGTTGGCCCCAAAAGTATTTGAGAATCGGGCATCAGTCCACACACGTCCGTCTTTCAATAACAGCACATGGCTTGATGGCATATCCGACAGCAAGAATGGCGAATGACTCGACATAATGATATTAACATGATTCCCCCGGTTAATTCCAAGTTGCTTAATCATTTCAATCAGGTTCCACAAGAACATACGTTGATACTCAGGATGGAAGCATAACTCTATCTCGTCCAAAAACAGGTTAAAAAAATGGTATTTGGGTCTCTCAAAATCATCTGCATCATTCTCTGCAACTGACATAAGATTCCGCAAGTGGTACATACAGGAACTCATCTGCTGCACAAACTGGCGTTCACCCGAACTCAGTCCCGTATATTCAACCACCTCACCATTACTTTGATTTCTCAACTTGATTGTCATCTTGTAAAAAGGTGGCACAAAGTGCAGTTCTTTCTCCTTCAAATCCGCAAATGCCCTGTTGTTCATGTAGAACTCATGGTATTCTTGGTAGGTAAATGTATTGGCCAGTTCACATCCTCTATGGTCGTTATCATGTGACAAATAAGCTTTCAAAAAATTAATGGCTTGATGAATTTTGGTGGTGATATGTGACTTTTCGCTGTAAATATTATCGCAAAGTGACTCAAACTGCGTAAACAAGACATCGTCTTCTACTCTTCTGCCAATAACAAAATTGTTTGGCATATGGGGTTCAAGTGTCCTGTACGCCTCAAACGTAGGATATTTCGCCACGTTCCATATCTTTTCGTAAATATAAGCGAATATCATTGCTATCAGATGCCTATTTTTAACAGCAATCCTCTCTATATTAACATCAAATCTAGCAATCATAATCTTCAAGGTATCCCTATCATCAAGACTGCTAAAATCGGCATCTTCGACATGGTTCCTGTATTCCAATTCATCAACTTTCTTAGCGTAGAATACATTATTAAGTTCAAAAGACAATTGCTCCAATTGATAACCACTTACAAATCTGCCGTTTTCCAACAACAGTAAGGCAGCACGCTGCGTCACAAGTTCATTCTGCGTTTCCAGATCAATTTTGTTATCACCTTTATAAGGTTCAAATCCTAATGGAACGATATACCCATCATTCTTATTATATAGAGCAGTAAGCCAGTTCCTTTCGGACGCTCTTCTCAGCCAATCTGTAGTATATTCCCCATCAAAGTCCTGCGGCACAAGCGACTGCATAGAGTAGTTTGTAACAAGCGTATAAAACAGGTGATTGTATATTTTTATTCTATCGGCATCGTCAATCTGTCGTCCTCCAGCCGTTAAAACTATTTCGTCCAAATCATCACCTTCAATCTTCATATCCCAATCATAGCACTTAATGGAGTATTGATTATTGTTCAGTTCATAATACAACTCTGCCCGCAACCCCTCCACATACATCAAATGTTCAGCTTTTCCCCTATAATTCTGACATTCCAAAAGGCAACTCAGGTTATTCACAATTCGATATACCAGCTCAAATAACGAGCTCTTTCCGCTTCCGTTCACACCACATACTGCATGAACAGAAATGTTCTCCCCAAAGAAATCATTTGGCAGATGAGGAATATCATTTTCTATGATATTATTCCCATCGTTCTTATAGCGATTGCTAAAAAAATAGAATCTCCCTTCTTCCAAATTCTTTGTAAATCGAGGTTTACAGCCCGTCAACACTCTAACTGCTATCAACCCAAATGTATGATCTTCTATTGCCATAGTTTTTATCTTACTTAACACTTATCTTCAGACTCGTCAAACCCACCGATGCCAAGTCAAAATAACCGCCATCATCAAACAGATTCCGCTGGTCATTTCTCTTGTATTTCTCTTGGTTAGCTCTTTCTTCCTCAACTACAGCGAATTTCAACATACCAACTCCACCATTTTCAATCAACTCTACCGATAGCGAAGGAAACGAATAGGAAATCCGGCATCCCATTCCCGTTTCTTCAGCATTAATCGTTGCATTCGGTCTGTTAAAATCTTCCAGTGTATCTGCCAACGCAATAATAAACGACAACGGGTCTGACTTAAAGTCCAAGCGTGCAAATCCTGACCCTTGTTGTGCGTATGCCTTCTGCATATCATGCATCAATATGGCCAAGCTAGTCCATTCTTGGAAAAACTTTATCATCCCTGCTGTCTGTTCACCTGCATTCGTATGATATTCATCATTGTATGCCCAATATGCCAAAGCGCCTGGTACTCCATGCGATTCATGCAAGTACTTTTCAAACACTTTTTCATTAATATGGGCAGTAGTCAGACCTCCCTTCCCATAATCATAAAAAGGTCTGAACATCAACTCATCTTTATGAGTAGCTATATAATTGCTCAAAATAGGATTCACAGCTCCTTGTTCATCATACTTCAACCTGCCACAAAGCAATATATCGTCTTTCAGGAAGTCATGCATCCTTTCGACAAACTGCCAAGGATAGCCCAAGTCATGATACATCGCTGTAATGATAGCCGTCTGACAAAACACAATTCGCCACAAATCTCTGTTCCCTTGCAGCAATGGCGATGCTGAATCATAAAAAGCAAGCCGATCTCGTAGATATTGGCATCCTGCATCGTTAATAGCATCCAATGCTTTTTTCATCAGCGTCTCGCCACCAATCTCAAATCCGGCATTCTCTTTTCCTTCTCCAAGCAATTTGCTCACAATATAAGCAGTCAATGGCTGGTGCACAGAATGGTCTCTGCCAAAACCCTTATGGAAATCCACAAGCGACAGCCAGTCCTCACAGGCAATATCTAGATAGAGCATACTATAAGCGGGAAATACCGTACTGGCATATCCCAACGACAAGGTCCTGGCTCGGTCGTACTTCGAGAAATACTCACCTCCCATTCGCTGTTCCAAGGCTTTCTTCGTCGTTTCTATCTTCTTGTTTATGGCCTCCTCTGACTCTGGAAATTTTCCCCTGTCTATACAGCGTTGGGGTTCAAGCGGTGTTGTTGGTTTCAATGAAGGATTGTCATAATAGTTATCCAAGAAGTCCTGATACGTAAACTCCATATTCATTGCTTAAACTGCCCAATTATCTATAACATTGCTCAATACATTACGGAATGATGCCATATAGTCAGAATCTCTCAGTTCACCATACATTTTTTCCTTGGCCTCTTTAAAATCATATTGCTTATCAACGATTTTATGATCTAGGAATGAAACGTAATCCACATCTTTCGAAAAACTTCCTTCGTTATTGATAGTGATTGTCCGAATCAGATTTACAAGGGTCATCATGTCCGATGACAAATCCATGAGTCTGGCAACAGACTGTTTGACTGTTATTACAAATTCATCATTGTCAAACAACTCTCTTAGCGAATTGTCACATCCCGATGCCTCATGGCTTATCACGTATGCTGCCAGCGATTTCTGCTCATCTTCATACAAGTTATAGCTCTCGCTAATACCCATCATCCATACATACAGGGCATCGTTCACCATATCAGCCCATTTCCCTTTGCTGTCGCCCCAAGGCTCATCATTTCTCCATGCGCGATAATTATTCCATAGAATCTTGTTCGAATAGCAAAAGCTCAACTCACAGGCCACAGATGCTACTGCTGATGCCAGCCAAACTTGTTCTTGCTTTCGCTCCTCTGCAAAGGTAACAGCTTTCCTTGTTATTCCATGATAGTACTCCATCTCGCGTTTCATCCTAATATTTCGAGGTACATACAGTTCAAAACCTTCCGATGTGAATCCTATTTCCTTTAGTACGTCTATCATTTTGCGTAGAGGTTCCACTGGCGACCAGTCTGTCTTGAATTTCGAAGCTATCACCTCATAGCCGCAAGCTATCAACGCCCCTTTCAGTGTGTCTAACGACTTATCAAAACCTTCTGCTCGTCGTAACAAATCGTTTGGCAATTTCTCAGGTCCGAGCTAGTCAAGCATATTTACCTGATATGATATGGTATTCAGTCTTCTTTTAAGGGTTGTCTGCTTTGGTTTCTCAACTTGTTTTTCCTCAAATACACCATAGAATTGTGTCAGTAATTCATTGTCAAAAGGTACTTGATAATCCTTAATATTCTCATCAAATAGCTTATTAAACACCTCCTTCAATCTGTCGGATAAGTTTCTTTGGTAGTCATAATATGTCCTCCCTTCCACAATGTTCTTGGCCACTTTGTTAAAGACTATCCCCTGATATGATGGCAGTGCGGATTCTTCACGAGGCTGTTTATAGTAAACATACTCTGTCGATCCTGACAGCTGTACCTGTGCATAGAATCTCTCATCCCCTTTCTGAGTTTCTGGGTAACGGGCTCCGTTCAATTTATCCACATACTCCTGATGCAAGGCATATACCGCCTTCAAACTCGATTCCAAATCTTGTCTGTCCAAAGATGATACGGTTAGAAATTTCGCCCTCTCTGGTCCAATATCTGTCATAATGTCGTGAACAGCCTTTCCTATGCCCACAAAACCAGGAGAATTATCCAATATCACCACACTCGGTTTTCCATCGTCAAAACATCTCTCAAACCTTTCACATATTCCTCTTATCAGTTTAGTAAGCCAATAAACATGAAGGTTTTCCAACAGTATCGACGGGTCATAAAGCAACAGCGCATCATCGCTATACAGTTCCGATGCCATCACATTGATTATACCCGGCTCTACCTTCACCTTTCCTTCAGTCGGTAAAAGGGTAAAGTCAAACAGGTCTTCTCCTTTTAGGTATGAAGTCGCAAAATACTTCAGTAAATTCATGGGCTTATCATTGCGCTCTAGCAACAATGTGTCTTTCCACCAGAAGCGCGAATCACGAATCGCACTGATACTCGTACCGGTTATATCTATATCCAGCAACAGCACATGGCATCTGTCTTTCAACAAATATCCAATATTCAGGGCAGCCGTAGTCTTGCCTACACCACCTTTCCTTGATTCTACACTGATTAGTTTGTATTCGCCCATAACTTATTCTTATTTTTCCTTGTTCTGTATGTTGCGATACCATCGCGACCATTTCTGGTAGTCCTGTGCTCGCCGATTCCCCATCGAGTTTATCTCATACTCTTCATATCCCCTTCCACCATCTTCATCAGCTTCGGCAACATCTGCTCTATCTTCGAACACTTAACCATGCCATACCGGTCGAATTCCATATCGTCCAATATCTCATTCTCCCCCTTCCTTCCCCCACATCCCCCACATGGGGCATTTCTCTAACTCTGAATAGTCCTCGTATTGGGCTTGGGCATCACAGAGCATGTCTGTGAAGCGGGAGCTGCAGTGCAAGTCACCGAAGAAATCGGTTTCGAGGTTGAACACTTCCTGGTTTATATCCATCTCGTCAGCCATGCGCTTGGAGAGGTCGGGCTTTTGACGTAGGTGACAGTATAGTTCCACTACAGCCTCAGTGAATATCGCCAGTTTCGTGTAGGTATCACCATAACCTGTAAAGCCAGCAAGCCAATCTTCATTCTCCTTGCATGTCTTGGCCAGACATCTGAAGATGGCATAGCAGCTACCGGCAGCAGCTTCGTATGCTCCGCTGTTCACCAGTTCTGCCGTTTGCTGGGCAAATGGCGACAAAGCTAAAGCAATAGCAATATCATCCTTCTTCTTCAAAGCTGTTTGATAAGCTGATTCTACCTCCTTCTGCATGGGCGACTCAAAGCCATGCCATTCGTCGGTAATCCAATAGCAGATATCATCCTTTGCCTTCCGATAGCGAGATGGAGCACCCTGCCGCCACTCGTCCAAGAACTCGATGAGTTGACTGTTCACGATTTCCTGTGACTGCTTCGTTTTCAGTTCAAAGAGGTCTCTGTAGCACCAGCAATAGCTCTCCACCTTATTATCATCACGGAAGTCATAGTCTGAGTAGTCGATATAGTTGGCCATGAACAGCAGATGAGCCTTCTCTGCCAGTTCCACACTCATCCCATCCAACATCTCGTGAAGGGTTTTCAGGGTAATTCGCTTCTGCTTGTTTGCCGCCTCTTGCATCCTTATGCCATTTCTAAAAACCGATAAGCGGCCATATCCCTATTGGAAGTTATTATCTCAATCATAACAGTTATCCAAAGTAAATATCCATTATCCAAGACAATAGCTTCTATTATGTCTTACATTCAAGAACTCTTTCAATCCTGGATATGGCGATTGGGATATTTCATCTTCCTTGTACAAACTATGCTCTTGAACATCGTCAACCATCAAGACACCGGCATCCAACTGATAGTCAGGTTTGCGTTCACGCATTTTCGTCAAAAGCAAATTACAAAGCCTTGTCAGTTCAAATATCAAATCAGAACACAAACGAACTATGCGCTCATATTCAGCTAAATCCGCTTCGTAATTAGGATTAGGAATCGGATGTTTATAAAACCTCTCTACATAACACGAACCATGATGTACTTCTATATGCTCTTCAAATACACTATGATAATCTTCAATCAACAAAGCAATATTCTTATACAAGCTATCGATTTCGGCAAATTTGAGATGTTCAACCCTTCTTTTCAAATACGAAGCAGCTTGAACCATCTCGTCATATTGACTTTCAATCATAAATGGCGAGCCTGATACAGCAATATGATATGACCATGAGTGATAATTATCAATATGCAACATCTTGAAAAGTTCATCCGAATATGGTACATAGACAGTATTGAACAAGTCATCATCAGCCTTTATTATCTTCTTCTCTGTCTTATACTGCACATAAGCAACAACCAAAAACACAACTACTGCCAAGATACATATTAATATCTCTACAAAAGATGGAATGCATAAAACGGCAATAGCAGTAACGACCTTTTCCAACAACTCATGAGGCCATACGCCATTAACGATAACCAAACAAGCATAAAGCCATGGTACAACAATTTCCTTGGCTAATATAAGCAAAGTAAGCCGGGCTAAAGTCATTAATGTAGTCTTATATCTAAGACTCCAGTACTTCAATATGACTTTATTATATACCCAAAGGCCAAATTCCTTAACTTTCTTCATAACACTAAACATCATCTATCATTCTAAATTGTAGCAACACCACACCTATGTTTTTTATCTTTCAGATTAGCACGCATTACCTCGATAAAATGAGCTTTTATGGGATTCCTCACCTTTGTGTCCATTTTCACAGAAATCCCCAGCTGGTAGGCAAACGGAAGCTTGAATACAACATCACAAGGTAAATACAGATGGCAGATGTTATTATAATCATTGCCAGGCAACAACTCAATATTCTTTTTCGACAGTCCGGCAGAGTTATAGCCATACCCCTTGATATCCTTCATATCCAACTTAGCTATTGCATATTGCATGAGCCCACCACCTAGAGAGTGACCACAGACGACAATAGGAGAGTCCTTATACTCATCACTACGCCTCTTACTCCTCCATACAGAATTGAGCAATCCTGAAGCTTGTTCATAGGTCGGATCTAAAATACCAACATACTGCATAAAATCTGTTTTCCAGTTACAAGGAGATTTCGGTTCTGTTCCCGAGAAACCAACAATGATAGTATGTGCTTTGTTCCTTCTGATACCAATAAATCCATTCAGATTGCCTTGCAGATGGAACACGCCATCAATATCCTTACCTTTATACTTGGGGTAATGAATCTTATACTTATCCAAAGTCTCTACAGGGAATCCCTTCACTCTCTTTTTCCGATATGCCAATGCTGCATATTTCAAGTTTTCTGAAAGCTGGTATTCTCTTGTTTTTGCTGTTCTTCGTCTTTGCTCCCAATTTATATTAGCCTTTCTTATAAATCCAAAGATAGTCGTCTGTTGTTGTATCAAAAGAAAAGACAATCCATGATAATGATATGAGTTACTTTCGCTTAGGTCAAATATCCTCGATAGATAATTATCGGGATTAACCTTATATTCTTTCTTCAAGCCCTCTTCGAACAGATGCCTCCATGTCATTACTTCTTTGCTAGCATCTTTCGAATAAAGTTCTGCAATCTTCTTAAATTGGGTCATCCTCTGGAAGTGATAGAGTAGCCAAACGTATGAGTAGTCTGTATTATTTTGATAAAGCCACACCAACAAAGGCCGTAAACCTTCATTAACTTTCTGAACCATCTCAAAATCCTCTGGGTTAACCGTATTCTGTATGGCCGAGCATACATTTCTTGCCATTTCAAAATACTTCTCCCATTCGTCTGCTCTCTTATAGATATCCTCGTTCCACCTAGAAAGCGAGCTCTCAATAATTTGGTATAGGTCCGTATCTGATAATTCCTCACTTAACTCCAAACTATAGTTCTCTGTAAGTGACACAAATACAGATTCCATTTCGTCAAACAAATGTTTGACCTCAGAATAGATTACATTACTAAAAATATCATTAAGAACGCTCATAGCAAACAACTCTTTACAAATTTTGAATTTGTACGATGACTTGCACAAGGCTAGATGGCAAATCTCTTTAGTTCATCTGATTGCCATTTCTAAAAACCGACAAGCGGCCATATCACTATTGGAAGTTCTTGCTTGTTGCAAGCGAGCAAAGCTCGAATTCTCTCAAACCAATAGTTCCATGACCGACTTATCTGTATCTTGCTACGCAGATAACATCATCCTTCACCCATCATACCGAGCAGCAATCACCTTCCAGTCGATAATCTGCCAGAGAGCAGAGAGGTGAACAGCACGGCGGTTCTGGTAATCCAGGTAATAGGCATGCTCCCATACATCAAAAGTCAGCAACGGCTTTAAACCCTTCACCACAGGATTAGAAGCTCCCTGTTCCTGCGTGATAACTAGAGAGCCATCACCATCTGCAGAGAGCCATACCCAGCCAGAGCCAAACAATCCTGTGCCCTTAGCCTCAAACTCAGCCATAAAGGCATCAACACTCCCCCACTGCTTCTCGATCTGAGCAGCAAGTGCCCCGTCAGGTCCCTGTGAAGCCTCACCGACAGGCCTAAACTGCGTGAAATACAACTCATGATTCAGTATCTGTCCAGCATTGTTGAATACCGGCCCAGCAGGAGCCTTTCGCACGATCTCCTCCAGTGCCATACCCTCAAACTCACTGTCCGGAAGCAGTTTATTGAGATTATCGACATAAGCCT
>Ga0247608_10005278_pt1 | contig 14055 bp, 5 predicted proteins | sample 176DNAGHGlowgp2_FD_193490 | JGI IMG/M metagenome (GOLD analysis project Ga0247608, IMG submission 193490) | Sheep rumen microbial communities from Palmerston North, Manawatu-Wanganui, New Zealand - 1766 DNA GHGlow gp2 | ecosystem: Host-associated > Mammals > Digestive system > Stomach > Rumen ...
ATTACATTTTTTCTTTTACGACATGCCAACAAAAGCAAAAATATTTTTCTGAATCTTAATTAATAATTAACAGTTAAAAATTCAAATTCGTCAATTCATTTATTCTGCATTCTACATTCTTCATTCATCAGCATTCATCTCTATAAAACACAAATCGCCATAAATTATCCACGAATTTTCAAAAAATTATTCAGCCTTCATCATTCATCATTCAGCATTCAGCATTCATCATTCAGCATTCTTCAGTCATAATTCATCATTCAGCATTCATCGGCATTCTTCTCTATAAAACACAAATTGCCATAAATTATCCACGAATTTTCAAAAAATTATTCAGCATTACCCCCCTGGCCCCCTAAAGGGGGAGACATCCGCCAGCCGTGGCCGGGGCTTCCCTCTCATCGTCTCATCGCTTCATCGTTTCATCGCCTCATCGCTTCATCGCTTCATCGCCTCATCGATTCATCGCCTCATCGTCTCATCGCCTCATCGCTTCATCGCCTCATCGTCTCATCGCTTCATCGCCTCATCGCTTCATCGCCTCATCGCCTCATCGTCTCATCGCCTCATCGTCTCATCGTCTCATCGCCCAATCATCATTAACGAAAAAGGGCGCAGCCCCACGGCCACGCCCTTGTCTCTAGTTTCAGGTTTCAAGTTTCAGGTTTATTCCTCAGCATCGCGGAGACAGCGGACAGAATACCTGCTGCTCTTGTAGTTGTAGTACCTGCTCACGCCCGCGTAGCCGTAGTACAGGTTGCGGGCGCCGTCCTGCGTAGAGGACCAGAAGTAGGCGCAGTCGCCCGCGTAGAAGAACGACGAACCGCTGCAGAGGCCTGCCGGAACGGCGGAAAAGCCCGAAGCCCCCCAACCGGAATAAGTCGTATTTCCCGGAGCATTGGCCGTGCTGGATGTGTGCCAGCTGTCGCCACCGGCCAGCTTGCCCGCATGGTCGCCGCGCCAACCTCTGCTGGTTTCATAGCTTGTCTGCCAGTCCGAACCGCTCACGGTCGCCTCCATCGTGTTCCACTCCTCGTCGCTCGGCAGATGCCAACCATCGGGACAGACATTGTTGGCGGCCACCCAGTTGTAATAGTATCCGAAAGTATTCTCATCGTAGGTGACAGATGAGTTATTCACGTTCCACTTCTCCTCTGTAGGAATGTAGATTACAGCATCTTCATCATCGTCAAAACTGCCTGCTGCAGCCGTGAGGCCATTGATAAAGTCATTACCGTTTTTGTCCTTCGTTTCGCGCAGGTTCGTCTTTGTCCAGCACTGGGTGCCGATCTGAACGGTCGGGTAATGGTTTTCGCCAAGGATCAGATCGGTGCCGCAGCGGAAAGTTTCGGGCTCGACGGGCTCAACGGCGTTTTCGTCGTATGCGGTAGCAGCACTGATACAACGCACGCTGCGCATGTCGGACTTCTTGGAGGTCTTGAAGTTGATGCTGTTACAATAGTAAGCGTTCATCGGGGTGGTGACTTCCGTAGTATTCGGATCGGAAGTGCTCGTCCAGTAGTAGTCTTCGAAGAGCATACGTTCGAACTGTCCGCTCGTGCTGTTGTAGAAACCGCCGGCACGGGAGTTGAAGTGGTAGTTGGGCTCCACGCCCTGTTCACCTGGAATCCAGTACATCGTGTTCATGTCTCTGAGACGACGCGCCTCATTGGCCGTGAATTCGTAGAGGATATCGAAGTCGGTTTGTGACGGCACAACCCAGCCCTCAGGACAGATACCCTGCACTAAGCTCGTGCCTTCGAGAGTTTCAGGAACAGCGGCGTTATTGTTCTCCTCCACGCCAACTGCGGAATACCAGGTATAGAGGTATCCGAATTTCTCCATATTGGCTTCGTCATTTTTGTAGGCTGCATAGTCCGCAATGGCGGTGGTTTCCTCAGGACCATACACGGTATTGCGCAGATTCTCGGCCAACCAGCACTGGTTACCGATCTGCACTGCAGGATATTCATAGCCTTGATAGGTGACACCCTCGCATTCAATGTTAGCGTTGAAGACGGTCAGCGTGCCGTTCACCGGGGTGACGCTATAGCTTCCCGTGACATCTCTGCCGTTGCGGGTAATGGTGTAATCAACAATCTCATTGGGAGAAGAGCCGACCTCGGTCTGCGAGCCGCTGACTTGAGCGACAAGTTCATCGCCAGCCACCAAACCGGTAGCGGTGACGTTAGCGTTGGTCAGCGCAGTACCGTCATACCGTTTGCTGCCGCTGGCAGCGGTGATGGTGACCGCTTTTGCTGTAATGGAGAGCGTCACATCGAAAGTGGGAGTATAGTTGGCTGTGACAACATCACCCGACGCATTCTTGATCACAAATCCACTCTTGATAGCGAGTTGCTCATCAGCCATGAACTGGAAGGAGTTGTCAGGGCAAGTATAGACGCCCACCACATAGTCGTTCGTGTAGAGAGTGCCGGCATCAAGATAGTCGCCTTCGTTAAGACCTTCAATGGTGATGTCCTCAACATTGACCTCCAACGGAGTGCCGTCATACACCTTGGAAGCGCTGGCACTAACAGTGACATTTCTGTTCAAAGCGTTAACCGTTACCATAGCGGAAGCCTCGCAACCGTTCTCATCAGTAGCGGTCACGGTATAGGTATTCTCGCCGACCATGGTAGGAGTGGCCGTAACCGTTGCGGCATCGGCAACATCCAAAGAGGCAGCGGGTGTCCATTCATACGTAACAGTTCCAAATTCATCTGAAGTGGTGGCAGTTAACACAGCGCTGCCGTTAACATTGACAGTGGTAGGATTGGCTTCTGCCACAACGTCAAGTTTGGCAGGAATTGCAACATCGATCGTGGTTGTCGTTGGGTTACCACAAGCATCTTCCACAACAACTGTAACACTTATGGTCTGTGGTTCTCCTGTTTGCTCAATCAACGTACCAGCTTCAGGATTTTGGCTCACGAAAGAGACAGAGCTGCAATTGTCATAAATTAGCAACGACTCAAACAAATCCGGAATCGCAAATTGGCAGTTACCAAACGGGATACCTTCAAATTCTGTCGGAACAATTACAGGGCCGTCATTATCCTCAGTCCAAGTGTAGGTGATGCTCACCTCCTCGGCGGGGTTGCCACAGTGGTCGCTCACGTTGGCCGTCCAGGTCTGGCTCTTGTTGCAGCCTTCGCCCTCGGGACCGTTCGTAGTCACTGAGATCTCAAGGTCCTCGTCACAGTTGTCCGTGTACGTGAACTCAGGTGCGTCCGGCACGGTGCAGCCCCAATCCTTGTCGTCCTCAGCCTCCGTGGCTATCACGGGAGCGGCATTGTCAACCTTCCAGTAATACGTGATGCTCACCGACTCGGCCGGGTTGCCGCAGTGGTCGCTCACGTTGGCCGTCCAGGTCTGGCTCTTGTCGCAGCCCTCACCCTCGGGACCGTTCGTCGTCACTGAGATCTCAAGGTCCTCGTCACAGTTGTCCGTGTACGTGAACTCAGGTGCGTCCGGCACGGTGCAGCCCCAGTCCTTGTAGTCCCCAGCCTCCGTGAATATCACGGGGGCGGCATTGTCAGCCTTCCAGTAATACGTGATGCTCACCGACTCGGCCGGGTTGCCGCAGTGGTCGCTCACATTGGCCGTCCAGGTCTGGGTCTTGTCGCAGCCCTCGCCTTCGGGACCGTTCGTCGTCACTGAGATCTCAAGGTCTTCGTCACAGTTGTCCGTGTACGTGAACTCAGGTGCGTCCGGCACGGTGCAGCCCCAATACTTGTCGTTCTCAGCCTCCGTGGCTATCACGGGAGCGGCATTGTCAACCTTCCAATAATAGGTGATGCTCACCGACTCGGCGGGGTTACCGCAGTGGTCGCTCACATTGGCCGTCCAGGTCTGGCTCTTGTCGCAGCCCTCACCCTCGGGACCGTTCGTCGTCACTGAGATCTCAAGGTCCTCGTCACAGTTGTCTGTGTACGTGAACTCAGGCGCGTCCGGCACGGTGCAGCCCCAGTCCTTGTTGTCCCCAGCCTCCGTGAATATCACGGGGGCGGCATTGTCAACCTTCCAGTAATACGTGATGCTCACCGACTCGGCCGGGTTGCCGCAGTGGTCGCTCACATTGGCCGTCCAGGTCTGGGTCTTGTCGCAGCCCCCGCCCTCGGGACCGCTCGTCGTCACTGAGATCTCAAGGTCTTCGTCACAGTTGTCCGTGTACGTGAACTCAGGTGCGTCCGGCACGGTGCAGCCCCAATACTTGTCGTTCTCAGCCTCCGTGGCTATCACGGGGGCGACATTGTCAACCTTCCAGTAATACGTGATGCTCACCGGATCCGCCTCACCGCAGTCGTTCGAGTAGGTCGCAGTCCAAGTCTGGCTCTTTGCGCAGCCCTCGCCCTCGGGACCGTTCGTAGTGACATCTGCCTCGGCATCAGCATTGCTGTCATCATTTACAGTGAAATCAGCAGCTGTAAGTACAGGAATATTCTCCGGATTGCAGCCAAGATCAAAACTTTCAGGAATCACATTCATTCTGATAGTAGGAACGGACATCACTGTGATTTCGAAAGGATCGCTGTTGACAATACAGCCAGCAGTGCCTGTAACTTCCACCATATAAGTACCAGCCTGTGTAGCAGTGTAAGATGCGGACGTTTCGTCAAGAACCTGCCATTTGCCGCCATCTTCCATTTGTCTCATCCATTGGTACGTCTCAGTCTCATCATTGGAAAGCGGGTTGACCGTAGCAGTCAGCATCACGGAACCATCTGTTGAACAAATCAGCTGATCACCCTCAATTACAACGGCGGGAGGAGCAACAACAGTGAAATCGACGGAGATTTCGCTGGCACATTGTCCTTCATCAGGAACAAATGTAAGGGTTATTCTACCTACTTCATCGGTAGGCACCCGATAAACCTCTACAGGAGAGCCAGAGTCATCTGTTGCCATCCATTTGCCCAACACGGAAGGAATTACATTGTCCGAACCAGACACTGCCGCTTCTTCAGAACCTTGGGGAAGGTCCACACTGTAGCCCTGACAAATAAGAGTCTGCAAAGAATTGAAAACGGGTTCAAATTGTTCCACCACAGACAGCCTAATCGTGTTGGAGAATGTTTTTTCGACATTTTTGGCAGTCTTGAGCGTAAGAGAAACCACGTATATGCCGGGTTCGGCGTTAGTAATCAAACCGTCCTCGTGAGCAGTGAATTCCTCACCGTCTTTGGTGATACTCCAGATAGAGTCCACTATGTTCGATGCAAGACCGTGGGTGTAATCATCAGTATGGATACTGAAGGCATCAAATTCGTTCATATCCATTTCCGTGCCGGCACAGACTGTACGGTTAAGGTCATTGGGGGTGATTTGCATCCACACGGGGTAGATGGTGGCATCGCAAGAGAGGACCACAGACTCGCCAGGACCAAACTCTGCCACTTGGGCATTCTCATTCTGGGACCAGCCGATGAACCAGTCGTTAGGACGGTCCGTCTCGTCTCTTTCAAAAGTGGTAGGCAGTTCCAGCAGGGTGGTACCGTTTGTGATCACTTCGAGGGATGCTGTCACATCACCGTCTGTCGGGTGATGCTCCACCATTTCCACAACGGTGTGTTCGGTGGCGGATCCCCAAAGAGCAGAGAGGGTCTTGTCGCCAGTCATATAAATGCCGTTGTAGGGGGAATGGACAATATAGTCGCCATCGGTAGTAATCTCTTCCCAACCGAGGAAGGTGTTATTGTCACAAGAATCCTTTGAAGGAGGCAACACCATGGGATTGGAACCGTCAGCATATTCATTGTTGTCGTCCACCGCAGGCACTCCTGCGCAGTTCATATTATATGTGATGGTATATCTTTCACCAGTGAGCAGACAGTATGGGACAAGGGTGATGTCGCGGTAGATCAGCATGTCGCCCTCGAACACGGTCGTGGATCCGTCTTCATTGAGGATGGTCCAACCCGCAGCCGGTTCACTGCCCGGGCAGGGATGTGCTGTTGCCAGTTCGGATTCCGGAACAGTCTCACCATAAGCGACCGAAATGTCGTTGGTTTCACCAGACGGGCTGGTGGTAAGGTGTATGGTTGCGGTGTATTGCGGAGCATTCCATTTGGCATATAAGACAACCTCCGCCGCTGGCATCGTGGAAGTCGAGGAAATGGAATCGCCCTCACACAATTCGTTCTGGTACCATCCACCGAAAGTGAATCCTGTCTTGCCGGCAGGAGCGTCAGCATCAGACAATACGGGCAAGGTGCCGATCTCCTGTTCGTATTTACGGGTCTCTTGCAGACTGTTCAGTTCCTCGCCTCCGTTATAGAATCGGATGGCGTAGGAGTTACGGAAATACAGCAGGGTGACAGTGCCGTCACTTCCGAAATCCTTCCTATGTTGATTATTAAAACCTGCTTCTGCTTCTGTTTGTTTCGAGAACCCCTGGATGTCGCAATATTCTTCCGTATAAGTGACAAAGTTGAAAAAGGTGCTCACCGCTTTTCTGTCATATCCCGTTCCTTCAATATTTTCAAGATCATAATATATGGTATGCTCTGTTTCATTGCCGTTATAATAGAGGTAGAACGTCACATTCGCACCCGGCATGGTGGAAATGGTCTGCAAAGCATACGAATAAACATTCGTATTCGTAGCCTTCCACATAGAAGTGCTGTGGGTAATGAAAGACAGAAAAGCTCTAATATTTCTGGAAATCGGGAACTGGTTCCAAATATTTGCACCATATTTCGCCGTAATAGTAGCTGTAGTTTGACCGCTTGCACGGTTTTCACTTGTACCTGAAGAGCTACTGCTGTAGTATCTGCTGGGATCAAAGGTCAACGTGTATGTTTTTCTCTTGTAATAGAGGTTTATAACCGTAGAACCATCACCAGCCACTGTGACATCCGTAGCGTCAGCTTGTGTGTTTTTGTCGTATGAGAAAGTGGTCACATGCTGATTCATGCCATTTATGATGTTGGTTGTGGCTGTATATCCGCTCGCAAGCGTGGTAATATGAGTACCGGCAGCCACAGTAACCGTCCGAGCGTTATTGAAGGAGTAATTCTGGTCATCGGCGTTCTCCACCCAATAAACCACCGTGTAGTTCACCTCTGTGGCTACCCAATCCGCAGTAAGGGTGATATCTTCGGTAAGAGTGCCTCCGGGCGTCCATCCCTCTGTACCATTTAACCATCCGTTGAAAGTGTATCCCGTACGGGAAGGTTCAGCAGGTGCCTGAGTAGTGGCATCGGCCTGATAGAAAACAGGCTCCACGTAGGTGCCGCCGTTGCTCAAAAACCTCAGCCAGTGACCTGTTTTGATGTCGGGATACAGGATGGTGTCGTGTGCCGGCATCGTGAAGGTGGTGGCGTGCTGGGTCAGAGCGGGGTCATAATACCAACCCACCGAGCGAGTGGTGGCGTCCACCACGACCGTCTCGTTGTTGGGATTCAAACCGGTAGTGCCAGCCACAACCTCCCAAACGCGGAACACGCGAGCTTCATCAGACACACCATCCATGAAAATCACATGATAGACCTCCAGCGTGTAAGACGCATACAGTCTCAGTGTATCTGTGACGGTAATGGACTGAGCAGTGGAGAAGTTACTCTCCGGGAATTTGTTGTCGTCGGAGAACGAAGCCGGATCCGACACTGTGTGCCATGCGTCGAAAGTGCTGTAATCAATCACAGTGAATTCCGGACGCGGAACAGACTGCCCGTTTTTTATGTTCTTAACTGCAGCGGTATCCCAATGTGTGCCGCCATCCTGGGTGGTGAGGAAAATGTATGTTCGGATGGGTTGCGCCTCGGAGATACAATCATCGCTTTGAGCCATTGCACCGATGTGCAATCCAAACATCATCAACAAAAAGGTGAGAACACCCCACAGGGTGAATGAATTTAATTTGTAACTTTTTTTCATATTATTATATTTATAACATTATTTTTTCAGCATATTTTTACCCTTCACCTCCATCTCTTCAAAAACAGCGCATTTTCATTCAAAAAAAACTTCTTATTCAACATAATACGCAGTTTACAATATACGTTGCAAAAATACAAAAAGTTACAATACGTTTTACATTTTGTCGGTTAAAAAACACAATTTTACACTGGGATTTTGTTCACATACGCATGTTAGTATCAGTGTTTTGCGGTTTTTAGTCACCAATTCTTTAACAATAAGAACACTTTTCGATGAAAACAACTATTATCGACAAAAAAATCGTCAAAGCCTGTTCAATTTTTACACAAAACAGATCTTTGACACTTATACAATAGAGATTTACACATTGTAAATAGAAAGTGTAATTTATGTGGTGCGTTGATAAAAAATTACACACCCTAAATAAAATAAGGAGTGACAAGAATGATTACAAAGCAGCCAACTGAGGAATCAGGCGGTCGATGTCGCCGGCACCGATGGTAAGGAGCACATCGGGGCGGTGAGCCTGCAAATAGGGTAACAACTCTGCTTTCTGGAGCACCCGTTTGTCTGGAATGGTCATCTTCCGCAGCAGGAACTCCGAGGTGATGCCTTCAATGGGTTTCTCGCGGGCGGGGTAAATGGGCAGCAGTATCGCACTGTCAAGAAGGTCCAGCGCAGAGGCGAAATCGTCAGCGAAGTCGCGGGTGCGGGTGTACAGATGCGGCTGAAAAATTCCACAAATCTGCTTGTTAGTGTAAATTTTCCGCACTGCCGTGATAAACGAGCGCATCTCGTTCGGATGGTGCGCATAGTCGTCTATATAGACGAAATCACCGCGCCGCACAATGTAGTCGAAACGGCGTTTTACCCCAGCAAACGTACTGATTTTCTGACGGATACGATCAATTGGCATATCCGGGAAAGCTTCCAAAACGGCGGCGATGGCGGCTGTGGAATTCAACACATTATAGAGTCCGTGCGCCGGCAACGCCAAACCTTCAATTTCCCCATTGGGCGTATGCAATGAAAACGTTGATATTTCTTGCTGATAGTCAATGTTATATGCATAGTAGTCGCAATGTGTGTCTGTGCCGTAAACCTTTTTCCCGGGATGTTTGATAAACTGCGCCACAGCTTCCTCAACAATTACCGCACGGTTAGTCTGGGAAGCAAACTGCCGGAAAGCGCCGCGCAAGTCTTCCACATCGCGGTAGATGTCCAAATGGTCGGCATCCATGGAGGTGATAACGGAGACTTCCGGATGCAGCGTCAGGAAAGAGCGGTCGAACTCGTCGGCCTCCACCACGGCAGTATTAGGATTTGGACTGCATACGTAGTTGTCGTTCAGGTTCTTGGAAATTCCCCCGATGAAAGCGGCCAACGGCTGCTCGGGATAGAGCAGATGGGCGATCATCGAAGTGGTGGTAGTCTTGCCGTGTGTGCCAGCCACCGCCAATGTCCGCAGCTCGTCCGTAATGTGCCCTAACACCTGCGAACGCTTGTACATCTGCACACCCTTATCCGCAAGATACTGGTACTCAACAAAATCTTTCGGAACAGCAGGGGTCACGACCACAAAATCAAGCTCGGACGGAATCTTCGCAACATCCCCCTCGAAATGAACATCCGCCCCTTTGCGCTGCAGCATCTCGGTGACGGCGGAAGGGGTCAGGTCGTAACCGCAAACCGTGTCGCCGCGCTGCAGGAAATACTGCGCCAAGGCACTCATCCCGATGCCCCCGATTCCCAAAAAGTAGATGGTTTTATTTCTCATAGATCAGGAAAACGGTTCTGCGGTTCTTGGCGCGCCCAGCCTCGGTATTATTGGAAGCGATCGGACTTGACTCGCCGTAGCCCTTGTATCTCAAACGGTTAGCATTTATCCCCTGCCCTATCACATAGTCATACACCGACTTGGCACGATGTTCGGACAGCAGCAAGTTGTCCGCATCATTGCCTATATTGTCCGTATGGCCCTGAATTTCCACCTTCACGGTAGGATTCTCCTTCAAAAACTCAATAAAGAGGGCCAACAACATCTTGGATTCCTGCGTCAGACTGTAGTCGTTGGTCTCATAGTAGATGTCGCGCAAGTCGCACACCTTGCCGGTCTCCACGGCTTTTACCTCCGCATCTTTCTCTATAACCTTCTCTGTAATATCTTCTGGCTTAATAATTTGCGTGTCAAAGGAATATCCTTCCTTCTTTACATTCAGAATCAGCGGTTGCGGATCATCATGGTGCACTTCAGCGGCCACGGCGTACTTGCCCTGCGCCGCACTGACAATACCCGTGGAGATGACATTCGCATTGGTGTCGCGGATCTCGACCACAGCGTTCTCCAAATCGCCCTCGTCGGCGGTGACCTTGCCCTTGATGATCACCATCGTATGCGGCCGCGCCTCCTCGTAAAGCTCAAACTGGTAGATGTTCCAGTCCTGGTCGCCGTAATTGTTGGAAGAGAAATAGCCTGTCTTGCCGTCAAGACTGACAAAGAAATCGACCTCGTCGTTTTCCGTGTTGATAGGATAACCGATGTTCACCGGTCTTGTCCATTGCTTTTTGGCATCGAGTTTGGAATAGAAAACATCCTGTCCGCCGAGGCCGTCGTGGCCGTTGGAAGAGAAGTAAAGGGTCTTGCTGTCAGTGTGCAGGAACGGCGAGCGTTCGTTTTTCTCAGTGTTGACAACAGGTCCCATATTGACAGGATCCTTCCACGTGCCATCGCTGTTGCGCACGGAATACCAAATATCCGATCCGCCATAGCCGCCCGGCCGGTCGCTGGCAAAAAAGAGCACCTTCCCGTCGGAGCTGAGCGAAGGCTGCGACTCCCACGAGTCGTTACGGTTGATCTTGCCCGGCAATGGCTTTGGCGCCGACCAATCGAAGCCGTCATACTCGGAATAGTAGAGGTCATAATTGGGGTAGTTGGAATTCATAAGCTTCACCGTGTGACGTTGCACAAAAATCAACAGGTCATTGGTGAGGTTGATGGTGGGGCTCCCCTCCCCGTCCGCCTTGTTGAACGGTGCAGGCAGCATATCGCCTTCTCCGAAATTCCCTCCCTTTTTCTCGCTGCTGCTGAAAAATTCTTTCTGCACGCGGTCGCCTTGCCCAAACGGGGAATTGTCCGTCACGTACTTGCGGCGGGTGAAGTAGAAGTATTGGCCATCGGGCGAAAGCGTGCCAAGATACTCGTCCGCCTTGGTGGAGATGTTCGGCACCGCCTTCGGGTCGAAAGGCACAGGATGGTTGAGGATATTGTCATAGAAACGGGCTTTCCTAAGGATCAGCTGCGCCTCTTTGATCTTGTCGGCGTCCTTCGCATCGGGAAACAGGTCGGGGTTGTCCACAATGATGCCCGCGAACTTCACCGCCTCCGAATACTTCTCGTTGAAGTAGGCGATGCGGGCGGCGTAGAGGTTGCAGTAGGGTCTGAAATAGGGGCACACCTCGAAGATGCGGTTGAAGGCAGCCAAGGCCTTCGTCACATCGGACTTGTCACTCCGCTTGGAAATGAACTGGTTACCCTCCAACGTCAGATAATACCCCAAAGCATAGTAGTAATTCACGTCGAGATATTCAGGATGGTCGGCAAGGATCTCCTCATAGAGTTCGTATGCCTCCTCCTTCTTCCCCGACTTGTGAAAATCCCTCGCTTTCTTGAAAATCTTCTCGCTGTTCTTGTCCATAGTCTGCTTGCACGGATCATCATCCTGCGCGTAGCACGCGCCGGCGATGACCATGAGGAGCAGGAGGAATATGAGCGAGAAGCGGTTCATTGTAAGGTATTCTGATGCATATATTACTACCCCGCCCTACGGGCACCCCTTCTAAAATAGAAGGGGAATTGGGGTTGCCCGTTACTATTATGGGGTCTAATTATCCTTGATCACCGTTTCGGCCGCTTCGATGATCTTGATGAAGTCCTCGGGTTTGAGGGAGGCGCCGCCGATGAGGCCGCCATCGACATCGGGTTGGGAGAAGAGTTCGAGGGCGTTCTTGGCGTTGCAGCTGCCGCCGTAGAGGATGTAGGTATAGACGGCGAGTTCAGTGCCAAACTTCTTCTCGATAAGGGAGCGGATGAAGGCGAGCATCTCCTGTGCTTGCGCGGGTGTAGCGGTCTCGCCAGTGCCGATGGCCCAGATGGGTTCGTAGGCAATCATGGTGCGCTCCAGCTCCTCGGGCTTAAGCGTGCAGATGGTGGCTTCGATCTGCTTGCCGACCACCTCGAAATGCTTGCCGGCCTTGCGCTCCTCGAGGGTCTCGCCACAGCACATCACCGGAACAATCTGGTTGTCCAACAGACGATGCATCTTCTTGAGGACAATCTCGTCGGTCTCGCCGAAGAACTTGCGGCGTTCGCTGTGTCCCACGATGCAGAAATCAACGTCCATGGAAGCAAGCATCTCGGCGGAAATCTCACCCGTATAGGCGCCGTTCGGGAATTCGCTCACGTTCTGGAGTCCGGCGTAGAAGCGGCTGTCCTCCAAACTGGCATGGTCGGTGACCAGTTCGGCATACACCGCCGGCGGGCACAAAACGACCTCGGTCTGAAGCTGATAGTCAGCCAGTTCCTCCTCTATTTTGGTGATAAGGTCTTCGGCTTCTTCGAAGTCCTTGTTCATTTTCCAGTTTCCGATAACAATTTTAGGTTTTGCCATAATAACTATATTTATTTGATTTACTTTATATTACAAAACTCTTTGGTTTACGAATGACCAAAGTGCAAAGTTACATTTTTTATCAAACAAAAAGGCGCTATCTTCGTTGATCAAGAGCAAGGGAGACGGCCCCATCACCGCCTTGCCGCCGACACTCGCATCGAACCTCTGCGCAGCACCTACCGATAAAACAAAAAAACATTACTGTCACGAAAAACTTCAACGACAGTAATGTTTTTTTTTCGGAATGCGTCTTGTCACCAAGACACTTTTCTCGTTCCTCTATCTGTGGTTGCCGCAGCTTTTACCATCTTGGTGACCAGCACAGCTCTTGCCATCCTGGTGACCGGCACATTTCTTACCATCTTGGTGACCAGCACAGCTCTTACCATCCTGGTGACCGGCACATTTCTTACCATCTTGGTGGCCAGCACAGCTCTTGCCATCTTGGTGACCGGCACACTTCTGACCATCCTGATGACCGGCACAGCTCTTGCCATCTTGGTGACCGGCACAGCCCTTTGCACCTTCCTGATGGTTACCGCAGTTGTGTCCGCCTTTGCTGGCATCGTGGTTGCCGCATCCATGTCCGGCACCACCGCTGCAACATCCAGCACCTTTTTCGGCACGGCAGCAGGCAGGCAGTTTGGCTCTTGCTGCTGGATCAGCCTTCACGTTATCGGCGTTGTAACCCAGCTTGCTCACCTCCTGACGCAACTGGTCGGGATTGGTTCTCTTCGCGTCATAGTTAATGGTCAGCTTCGCCGTTTTCATATCGTACGTGTACGACTTCACGCCCTTGAAATAAGGCACGTTCTCTTTGAATTTGTCGGCGCACTTCTGACACACACCATTGGTTTGAATCGTCACGGTCTGCTCCCCTTTGGAGGCCGTTTTGCTCTGCTGCGCACTCACGCCCAGCGTAATCAGGCTTACTAAAGCCAAAAGAATCAGTTTTTTCATATTGTTACTATTTGTTTGTTTGTTTTTGTTTCACACACACACTACGTTTCGCTCTGCCATCATCGCTGTTCCCGCAGTCCGAAACCCGTTTCGGCATCCAGCCCCACACTGCGCTGCGCTTGTGTGGGGTTATCAGCGCTTCGCGCGTCTTGTCCCTTCAGGACTACTCAAGGAAGTATTATAAAAATAAATACATTTTCCCGTCACAAATAAATTATTGACCAACTTATTCCTTATAAGTTTAATTCTTCATTCAACAATCAACATTCAACAATCAACATTCAGCATTCAACATTCAGCATTCAACATTCTTCATTCAACATTCAACATTCAGCATTCAGCATTAAAAATCACCCTTCAACCCTATTCTTCAAGAACTCCGTGCAATCCTCGAACGTCTCAAAGGTGTGCTGCTCGGGGACGAGTTCGGGGATAACCTTCATCGTCTTCAGCATGTACATCGGTTGCGGTTGGATGATGGTCATCAGCACCAGCACGCCGCGATCCTGCAATTCCTTGATGGCCGTCTCCATAGCATACA
>Ga0247608_10005279_pt1 | contig 14048 bp, 7 predicted proteins | sample 176DNAGHGlowgp2_FD_193490 | JGI IMG/M metagenome (GOLD analysis project Ga0247608, IMG submission 193490) | Sheep rumen microbial communities from Palmerston North, Manawatu-Wanganui, New Zealand - 1766 DNA GHGlow gp2 | ecosystem: Host-associated > Mammals > Digestive system > Stomach > Rumen ...
GTCTATGAAAAAAATATTTATCATACTGATAGCGGCACTGTCCCTGGCATCCTGCAGCTTCTTCCTGGAGAAGCCGGACACGACGGGTACCGTAGGACAGGGGGACGTCTTCTCTACCGAGAAGAACGCAAAGGCTGCACTGATGAGCTGCTACCGCAACGTATTGCGTCACGGCTGGCCGGGCGGAATCGGCATAGGCCACACCACGCTGGGAGCCATCTCCGGCGAAGTAGGCCGCGGCTATAACTGGCACGGCAGCTATAACATCGTCCAGCAGGGCCTGTCCGTCAACGGAGCCGACGGATCTGACGCCGGCGCCGAAAACTATGGCAACAACTGGCGTTTCATCCGCGCTTGCTACATGATTGTCGAGAACATCGGCCAGGTAGCCGATATGAGCGAAGATGACAAGGCTGTTTACAAGGCCGAAGCCACTGCACTCATCGCCTACCGTTATATGGGCATGTTCTACCGCTACGGCGGCGTGCCCAAGGTCACCAAAGCCTTTTCCTCGGATGACGACCTCACCGCCGGCCGCATGAGCGTTGCCGAAACCGTGGCATTCATCTGCGAGCTGTGCGACGAAGCGGCCAAGTACCTTCCCGCCAAGTGGGATGCCGCCAATACCGGCCGCATGACCAAAGGTGCCGCCCTGGCCATCAAGGCCCGCACCCTGCAGTTCGCCGCCCGTCCGCTGTTCAACAGTGCAGCGCCCGTGGTGGCCATGAAGGATCCCGAGAACAACAAGATGGTCAGCTTCGGCAATGTCGATAAAGAACGTTGGAAAGACGCCATTGACGCCAACGAAGCCGTCCTCTCCTGGGCCGCAGCCAACGGCGTAGCCCTGATCAACACCGGCGGTGCAGCTGCCGGCATGCCCAATCCCAATGCATTTGTGGATTATGCCACGGCCACTTCCACGCCCAACAACCCGGAACTCATCCTGGCCTATAAGTTTGACGACACCGGCGGCTGGGACGCCCTGGTCAACTTCATGAACTGCTCGGCCCATCAGGGCAACAACCGCTACGACACCGACTGCAGCGGCGTGCTTACCAACCATCTGGAACAGTACTGGGCTGCCGACGGCAGCGACATCAGCTGGCCCAAGGTGGGTGATGCGGCTCCCCGCAGCGGCTCCGACTGGGTAGCCCGCGTAGCCAGCATAGAGCCCCGCGCCAAGGCCGATATCAAATTCGGCGGCCACGATTCCGCCAACAATCCCGACGATTACTATTGGCAGAACATCGGTTGGAACCGCGGCGGCTATTCGGCCGACAAGAACAAGGGAGACGTCTTCCCCAACGCCATCGACGGTGACAAGGGTTGCGGCGAGCGCACCAAGTTCTTCTACAAGGCTGGCAGCCGTACCTGGTTCGAACCCCCGCTTTTCCGCCTGGCCGAGACCTATCTCTACCTGGCCGAAGCCTATAACGAATACGGGAACACGACCAAGGCCCTGGAGAATCTGAACAAGGTGCACAACCGTGCCGGTCTCCCTGCCATCACCGAAACCGACCAGGCCAAACTCAGGGCCATCATCCAACGTGAGTGCGCAGTGGAGTTCTTCCAGGAAGGCGGACACCGCTACTACGATGTCAAGCACTGGAAACGCGCCGATATCGCCAACGGCATTTGCGGCGGTCCCATGCGCATGCTGCAGTTCAACATCCAGAACACCGATGATGCCACCTGGCCCTACGCGGCCCAATGGGTGGAAACCTACTGGGATGCCGTGGCATACGAATCTTTCTGGTCCGACGCTATGTTCCTGGAGCCCTTCCCGCAGACGGAAATCAACAAGGGCACCATTGTGCAAAACCCCGGTTATTGATTGTAAATACGTACAGCTATGAAACAGATAACAAGATATCTTACAGCAGCAGCCGCGGTCCTTCTGACGGGAACCGTCCTGTACGCGCAGGATTTCGGCACTGCCGCCATTTCACAGGCGTCAGGCGATGAACTGTACAAGAGCGTCAACGAAAACCTTACCAACACTTTTGAAGGGGCATTCTCCGGGCTCACCGTACTGCAAGGGACGGGTGAGCTGGGCAATGACTCGGCCCGCTGGCTCATCCGCGGCATGGGCAGTTATGGCGTGGGCACCTGGTCCATGTCCAAGTTTTTCGTGGACGGATTCGAAGTAAACAGCGAATATATACGGGCCATCTCTCCCACTGAAATTGAGAAAGTAGAAGTGTTGAAAGATGCCGCAGCCCTGGCCCTGTATGGGGAACGCGGCGGAAACGGCGTCATCCGCATCACCACGCGCCGCGGCAAGGTGGGCAAACCCAACATTAACGCCCGCGTCCGCTACGGAGTTCAGACGCCCCAGCTGCTGAACAAACCCCTGGATGCCGCCGGCTACGCCTCCCTTTACAACCAGGCCGTCTCCAACGACAACGGCATGGTCTGGTCGCCGGCCTATACCCAGCAGCAGATTGCCGACTACAGAAGCGGCGCCGCACCCAACGTGGACTGGTACGCCCAGACCATGCGCAAAGCCGCCAGTTTCGTGGACGCCGATGTCATCCTGAACGGAGGTTCCGAAAACGCCCGGTACAACATCAACCTGGACTACCTGGGTAACCAGGGTCTGTTGGGCGTGAAGAACACCGATGCCACCAAGAACCTGACCTACAACCGCGTCAACCTACGCGCTAACCTGGATTTCAAAGTGCTCAAGATTTTCGAGGTACGCTTTGATATGGGCGGCCGCCTCGAGTTCCTGGACAGGCCCAATTACGGCATTTCCTCCCTGTTCCAGGACCTGCAGCGCTATCCGTCCAACATATACAATGTATGGGACGACGACCAGAAGCAGAACCTGAGCGGTAACCCCGTATTCCCGAACAATCCGTACGGATCGGTCAATGCACTGGGCTGGTATTCCTACAAAGGCCGCAGCCTCCAGACCAACCTGGAAGTCAGGGAACGCCTGGATATGGTTACCCCGGGATTTTTCCTGGAACAAGCCATCTCTTTTTACAGCTACACCGTCAGCACCTATGCCAAGACACGCAACTATGCCCGTTATTCCGACGGTGCCACTACCACCACGGATGAAACGACGACCCTTACCGCAAGCGGTTACGGTTCTGGCGGAATGCAGGACTGGAAACAGGGCCGGATTACCGCGGGCTACGACCGGAGCTTCGGTGAGCACAACGTCAGCGCCCGCATCAACGGCGGCCTGTCGGCCTACAAAGGCGACGGATACTTCTCCTACAAGTACAACACCCTCAATGTGAGCGGGTTGTTCCATTATGACTATGCGCACCGCTACATTGTAGAAGCCGCATTCTCTGAGTTCGGGAACGATGCCTACGCCAAAGGAAACCGCTGGGCCTTCTATCCCACGCTGTCTGCCGCCTGGGTTCTGTCCAACGAGGCATTTATGAAGGACAGCGCATTCGAGCTCCTGAAGCTGCGCGCTTCGGCCGGCCTGTCCGGTGTTTCAGATTCCAACGCGACCGGCGTACTCTCCTCCTATGGCTCCAACGGCCGCTATCTGTTCAAGGACTATTATACTTACAGCTATATCGGTTCTTTCTACACCGGCAGCGACCCTCAGTGGCAGAACACCCTGGTACAGATGTTTGTTCCCAATGAAAAGGTCCACGCAGAAAAGAGCCTGAAGCTGAATGTCGGTGTCGATATGCGTGTAGCAGGTCTGAGCCTGTCGGCAGATGCCTTCCTGGACAAACGGTCGGACATCCTTACGCTGGACAGCACCAACCCGGCCTACCTGGGCAAACAGTACAATTTTGCCAACATCGGCAAAATGACCAATTACGGTTTCGAGCTGGAAGCCCTCTGGCAGACCAGGCTGGGTGCCGACGCAGGACTTGCCCTCAACGGCTCTCTCGCCTATGCCCACAACAAGATTGACTATATGGCCGAAGTTCCCACGGCACATCCCTACAATGCCAAGACCGGACGTCCTTACGGCACCTATATCGGCCTGGTCGCCGACGGTTTCTACGGAACCGACGATTTTGACGACAATGGTAACCTGGTGGCAGGACTTCCCGTCCCCGCTTTCGGCAGCGTGCAGCCCGGCGACATCAAGTATCGCGACCTGGATGGCGACAAAGTGGTGGATGACAACGACATCACCCGTATCGGCCGCAGCTGGGTACCCGAATGGACCTTCTCCTTCGGCGCCAAGTTCTGCTGGAAAGGCCTGGACGTATCCCTCCAGTTTGGCGGAGTAGCCGGTGTGTCGGCCAATCTCCTGGATAATTCCAACCAGATGGTGGCTTTCGTGAACAACGGCAACGCATATCCCATCCACAAGGGCGCCTGGGCCTATTATCCCTCTGAGGGGATTGACACCCGTGCCACGGCCACCTACCCCCGTCTCACGACCCGGAGCAACGAGAATAACTATCGGACCAGCTCTTTCTGGATCAAAGATGCGTCTTTCCTCAAACTCCGGAATGTCGAAATCGGTTACAACTTCGACGGCCCGAAGCTGCAGAAAGCCGGCATCGCCGGTCTGCGCTGCTTCATCTCGGGTCAGAACCTCTTTACCGTGAGCCCGCTGCAGAAACAGTACAATCTGGATCCCGAGCATCTGAGCGGCCTTTATCCCGCCCTCAGGACTTTCAATGCAGGTGTTAGCATAACCTTCTAAAGCGTATGATGATGAAAAACAAGTATATAGTTCCAGCGCTTTGCGCAGCCCTTGCACTGGCCTCCTGCAACAAGTTCCTGGACACCAGTCTGGACCTGAACAATACCACCGAGACCATTGCAACAAGCAGGAATTCCATCTGGGCCTTTGCGGGTGCATTCTACTCCCCTGCCTTCTATGGTTATTCCGTTGTCGACGGGAATTTGTTCGCCGCCGCCTCGGACGAAGCCCAGCAGACCCTTACATCGGCACAAATCGTCTACTTTAACAAAGGCATCGTGAACGCATCGGCCAATCCGCTGTGGTTCCTCTATACCAATTTCTACGAAGGAATCCGGGCAGCCAACTTTTTCCTGGATTACGTGTCGGACGGAAAAGGAAAGGCCCTCATCGAGCAGAACCGCAACCTCATTACAGACGCGGTGAATTACAAGCGCGATCTCCAGTCCCTGGACTGGTACATCGCCGAAGCCCACATTGCCCGAGCCTACTATTACGGCGAACTCATCAAGATGTACGGAGGCGTCCCCATCATTGAGAAGGCCGAAGCAGGGACAAAGAATATCGCCCGCTCCAGCTACGACGAATGCGTCAGCTACATTGTCGACGAGATTGACAGCTGGAAAGGCAAGCTGGCAACCAACTGGGAAGGCAACGACGCCTATACAGGCCGATTCACCCTGGGCGCAGCCCTGGCCATCAAGGCCCGTGTCCTGCTGTATGCCGCCTCTCCCCTGCACAATCCTACGGGTGACTGGGGCAAGTGGGAGAAAGCTGCCCGTGCCGCTGCCGATGTGATTGAACTGGGAGCCTACTCCCTGGATGCCAATTACGAAACCTACTTCGTCGGGAACCGGACCATCAGTTCTCCCGAAACCATCTGGGCCGTGCGGCGTGGCACTTCCAACACGCTGGAACGCAACAACTATCCCATCGCCACTTCCGGCGGAGCCAGCGGCGTGTGCCCCACGCAGAATCTGGTGAACGCCTACGAGTGGACCGGCACCGTGGACGCGAACGATCCCTATGCGAACCGCGATCCCCGACTGGAGGCTACCGTGGTCTTCAACGGCAGCACCTGGAATTCCCGCACCATTGCCCAGGCGACAGGCGAATCGGACGATATGGCCCGCACCAATGCCTCCCGTACCGGTTACTACCTGAAGAAATTCCTGAAAGACGACCTGAATCTTACCCAGGATGCCAAGGAACAGCATAACTGGATTGCCTTCCGCTATGGTGAAATCCTGCTGGACTATGCCGAGGCCGTCAACGAGGCCTATGGCCCGTCTACCGTACCGGCCGGTTATCCGATGAGCGCGGAAGCCGCCCTCAAGATGGTCCGTGACCGTGCCAGCGCCTCCCTACCTCCGGTGAATGCAGGCACCGTGGACGCTTTCCGTACGGCCATCAAGCACGAACGTCAGGTAGAACTGGCGTTTGAGGACCACCGCTACTGGGACCTCCTCCGCTGGAAAGATGCCATGGATGTGCTGAACCAGCCTGTACAGGGTGTCAAGATTACCAAAACCGCCACCGGTTACAGCTACCAGGTGAGAGAAGTCGCCTCCCGTACGTTCAACGCACGCAACTACTATCTTCCCTTCCTCCGCAGCGAGATTGAGAATTCGGCAGGCAGTCTGCAGCAGAATCCCGGTTACTGATGAAACGCATCCTGCTCATACTCTGCGCCGTGCTTTCCGGCTGCACCGGAATCCGTATGTACGACCGCGTGGACTTCGCCGTCAATGCCGGCGAAGTTCCCGCCCGGCCGTGGCTGCAGGAAGAGGCCTGCATGGACATACACCTGGTGAGCCCTTCCGGAAAAGAACTCACCCTTCCCTGCTTCTGGGTAGAAGGGGATCGCTTTGAGGCCCGCTTCACACCTCAGGAACAAGGTACGTATACTTATAGTTTCCACTATTCGCTGAATGGCCAGGAGCCCGTGGTCCTGGAAGAGAACACGTTCAAAGTAAGGGGATGTGCCGGTAAGGGCATTCTGCACCCGAACGGGAACTGGACTTTCGTCTATGACGACGGAAGCCCGTTCCGCGGGGTGGCCGAAAATATCTGCTGGGAGTCCCGCGACTCGGACGACTCTCGCTTTTTCAGCGAACTGCACCAGCAGGCCGACCGTTTCAATTACGACGTGATGCTTCCGGCTTTTGCCCAGGCCGGCGGCAACTTCGTAAGAGTTTGGATGTGTTCCTGGAATTTCCCGATCGACCGGCAGCGTCATTTCAATAACAGCCGTTACCAGGAGTCGGAAGATTACTTCAACCCCAGCGCCACCGCCAGGCTGGACCACGTGCTGGAACTGGCCGAACAACTGGATGTGAAGTTTATGCTGTGCATGGGGCCCGGCAATGCGCAGACAGATGCGTCGTTCTTCACCTCCGAAGAGGCCAAGGCACGTTATCGCAATTATCTGCGCTACATCGTCGCCCGTTGGGGCTACAGCCCGTCCATCGGCCTGTGGGAATTCTTCAACGAAATTGACAACATCCAGTTCCGCGACGCCAAGAACCCGATTCCCGCCGAGGATATCGTGGCTTGGCACACCGAAATGGCCGCCTACCTGAAATCTATCGACGTGTTCGGACATCCTGTCACCACTTCCATTTCCCACCGCGATTTGGCAGGTTTGAACGATGTCCCCGACATCGACCTCAACCAGAAGCACATTTACTGCGCCACTTCCTCCATTCCCGGCACCATCGTTTCCTACGAAACCGCACACGGAAAACCGTATGTAATCGGTGAATTCAGCTATGAGTGGGACTGGTCCAAAAACTTCGACGATTTTGCCGAAGATATGGACCGGGATTTCAAACGAGGTCTGTGGTACGGGCTCCTGAGCCCTACTCCGATCACCCCTATGAGCTGGTGGTGGGAATACTTTGACAATCGCGGCCTGGTACCGTATTTCCGCAATGTGCGCTACATCAGCGACCGTATGCTGAAAAATGGGAAAGGATCCTTCGAGCCCGTCAAGGCTGATGCCGGCGGTGCCGATGCCCTGGCAGTAAGATGCGGAAAGCATGTGTATCTGTATGTGTACAATAATACGGATGCCGTAGTGGAAAACGTGTCTGTCGATACTTCTTTCAGCCGCGCATACACACTGGATTTCGAGAAATCGTCCCTTCGCCCCTGTTCCAAAGAACTTCAGCTGTCGCTGGAGCCGGGGCAGGAAGCACTGTTTGAATTACTATGAGAAAAGTCTTGTCGGTCATCCTCCTCGTGTTGGGACTGTTCCAGGCCGCCTCTGCGCAAAGCGTTTTGCAGCAGAGAATCACTACACCCGACGGGGCGCAGCTTTTCGCTCCCGGCCCCGACGTAGCGTTCACGCCCGAGCGCGGTGACCGTTCCATCCCCATCGTGGTGGATGCCCGGGAGCAGTACCAGGAAATGCTGGGCTTCGGTTTCGCTCTCACCGGCGGAAGCGCCGAATTGCTTATGAAGATGTCGGCCCCGGCACGCCACGCCATTCTGCAGGAGATTTTCGGCACGATGGATATGGGCATCATCCGTCTTACGGTGGGTGCATCCGATATGAACAGCCGCGTCTTCTCCTACGACGATATGCCCAAAGGCCGTTCCGACTGGGAGCTTACCCGCTTCTCGCTGGCCGATGACCTCGCCGACGTTGTCCCGGTGATGCAGGAAATCCTGAAAATCAATCCCAACGTCTGGGTAATGGCTTCGCCCTGGAGCGCCCCGGCCTGGATGAAAGAGGAATTCGACGTGCGGGGCAACAAGCTTCGCCGCGAATGCTATGACGTATATGCCCGCTACCTGGCCCGCTACATCCGGGAGATGGCAGCGCTTGGCATCCGGATTCACGCGCTTACCATCCAAAACGAGCCGCTGAATTCACGGAATACGCCTTCCATGCCCTGGAGTCCTGCCGACCAGCTTCTGTTCATCCGTAATTATCTGGGACCTGAATTTGCCCGGCAGGGCATTGACACGCAGATCATTCTCTTCGACCACAATTGCGACCGGCCGGACTACCCGCTTTCCATCCTGGAGGATTCCGAAGCATCGGCCTACGTGTGCGGAACAGCTTTCCACCAATATATGGGAGACCCCTCCGCCATGACGCTGGTGCACGATTTCCGTCCCGACAAAGACATCTACTTCACGGAGCAGATGATTGTGGACCGGAGCGGAAGCGTGTCGGCGCTGATAGCTCCGTCGGTGAAGCGGATGATTGTGGATATTCCCCGTAACTGGAGCCGCACCGTATTCCTTTGGAACCTGGCGGCCGATCCCGAGGCCAACCCCCACACCGGGAACGGCGGCTGTCCCTTTTGTTTCGGAGCCATCACTCTGGACGGAGACAACGTCACCCGCAACCTGGCCTATTATGTGGTTGCCCACGCATCGGCTGCCGTCCCCGCAGGCTCGGTGCGCATCCGCTCTACTGCTCCGGAGAATCCGGCGTCGTTCCTTTTCGAGGACGAACAGGCTCCCGGAGTGATGCGCCTGATGCGCTATGACCATTCCGGCGTACTGCCCAATGTGGCTTTCAGAACGCCCGACGGAAGAGTCGTGCTCATCGTGACCAATACGTCGTCCCGCGGACAGCGCGTTAAAATCCAATACAACGGACAATTCGCCGACGTGTTCCTCGCTGCAGGAGCGGTTGGCACATACCAATGGAAGATATGAGGAAACTGATAGCCATCACAGCGGCGAGCTTAGTCTTAAGTCTTGCTGCCAGCGCTCAGGGCTTCTCCACCTCCGGGTGGTGGGAACCGGCCGGACCTGTTTTCTCGCCCCAGGTGCATTCCGACCGCAGCGTCACCTTCCGCCTCAAGGCCCCCAAGGCACGCACGGTACGTCTGGCTTTCGGAGAGGGAGACATCCTCTACAAAGACATGCAGGAACAACGCGGAATCTGGGAAGTTACCATCGGCCCGGTGGAACCTGGCGTGTATGAGTACAAGTTCGAGGTTGACGGCCTCAAGATGCTGGATTATCCCAATCCGGCCGTGAAGGCCGGCACCGAAATCTACTGTAACACGGTGGAGATTAAAGGCGATGAACCTCGTTTCGATGAGCGCATCCTCACCGGCAGTGAAATCGATGTCATCAGCTATCGGAGTTCCGCACTGGGAACCTATCGGCGCGTATGTATCTATGTTCCGGCCATCTATTTCGAGGAGCCCCGGAGGTCTTTCCCTGTTCTGTATCTCCGCCACGGCGGCGGAGACCACGAAAGGAGCTGGTGGGAAAGCGCCCAAGCCGACGCCATTATGGACAATGCCATAGCGGCCGGCGCAACGCCGATGCTGGTAGTGATGACCAATGGCCTCACCGACGGCTCCTGGGCTGGCGGAAGTTCCCCGGAAGGGATGGCCCTGCTGGAGAAGGAACTGCTCTCCGATGTGATTCCCCTGGTGGAGAAACGTTACCGCGTGCGGAAAGACCGCGCCTCCCGGGCCATTGCCGGCCTGTCGATGGGTGGTGGACAATCCTTTGTGATCGGCCTCAGGAACCTGGACAAATTCGCCTGGATCGGGGAATTCTCCTCCGGCCTGTTAAGCGACCCGGCCCTGGATCTCGCACCCTACGGTGTAACGCTGGATCCGGCCACCATCAACAAGTCCCTGAAGTTGCTCTGGATTTCCTGCGGCACCAAGGATGAACGTTGGGAAGGTCACTGCGCCTTTGACGCCCTTCTTACCCGGAACGGAATAGTACATGGATTCGACTCCGCCCCCTACGCCCATCAGTGGCAGTTCTGGCGGGAGCAACTCTATACCTTTGTAGGAAGAATCTTTAAAAATCAATAATATATGAAACGTATTCTTTATTTTGCCATCGCCGCCATTGCCTGCTGTGCATGCAATGACCTGATTGAAATGCCGGCGCCGGGCTCTGAGGAAGGGCAGAACCAGCCCATTCCTGTGCCCGAAGACCAGCCTGTGACGGGTGACGTGGTATTTACCGCTACCCTGGCCGACCTTGTGGATGGTTCGCATCCTGCCTGGCAGGGTGGCGACCAGATTCTCCTGTGGGACGGCTCCGTGGAACAGATCCTGACCAATTCGGAGCAGGAAGGCGCCATTGCCCGATTCCCCGGCAAGATTGCGAAAGGCGATGAGATTTTCGTTGCCGTGTCTCCTGCCCTGGAAGGCATTCAGTTCGCGGGACAGACGGTTTCCTGCGTGCTGCCTGTCATGCAGTCGGCAGCCACGCCGATGCCTTGGATACGCATTGCCAAATCCGGAGGCACTACGCTTTCCTTCCTTCCGGCCACATCCCGGATTAACTTCAGTATAGACTTCGACGGCGCCACCAAGGTCTTGTTCAAGACTGCCGGCGAAAAGATTGCCGGTAACATAAATGTGGATTATTCCGGGAACCTGCCCTCTGTCATCGCCGATTCGGACCAGGTGGAAATCACGGGCAGCTTCGCCAAGGGACAGACTTACAGTTTTACTGTGCTTCCCGGCACCATTCAGTCCTATTCCGTGGTGGTGTTTGCCGGTGAAGAAGAAAAGGCACACATCAGCGGCGACGCCGTATCGGCGCTTCCCGGACTGACTGCGGAACTGCCCCTGTTCAAGGAGGACAATCCCACTTATCAGATTGCCCATATGTGGGTCTGGGGCGGTACCGGTCCCGAATACGACTGCTCCAAGATTTACGATATGCTGGCCAAGCCCGGCTGCTTCAACAGCGAAGACGGCCGCGGTATAGAAGCCCTGAGGGACAATTATTACGTGATGGGTACCGACGGATCGTTTATGAACTATGCCGGCGAGGACGGCCGCAACTGGTGGTTTGTCTATTCCGGTGAGCAGAACCCCGAAAACGGGAAGGACGTGGATGTGAGAAGCTTCTACGATGTACTCCCGCTCAAGGGCGGATCCTGGGCCCTGGACGGACAGACCTTCACCTTTACCTTCGAGGATGGCCATACTTCCACTGCCACGCTGCTGGCTCCCGGCTCTTATGATATGCCCGGAACTTCTCCTACCAAGACGCTTGTTCTGGAGAAACAGGCTCTGATGTTCCAGATCAGCGGAGGCAAGGACAACTGGAACTTCCCCTGGCAGGACTACGGCGTATTCGTCTGCCGTCCCCGCATACTGTTCATTGAGATTGAGCAGATGCCCGACGGTTTCCTTGTCCCGGAAGCATCCTGCACCACCGATGCCGACTTCGAGTACATCCCGCCGGTAGATCCGGGAAGTCAGTTCGACTTCTCCACCCTGCCCGGCAACTGGGAGGTCTATGGCGGGAACTCCTCCCCATATGGTATCTGGGTCCTGGGCGGCTCCGGTGACGATCCGGCCTTTATCTCCCCCATCGAAAAATCATGGGACTGGGACGACAGCATCTGGAAAGAATCCGACAACATGATGGTCATTGCCGATATCGTGGTCTCCGGCACCCAAATCACCGGTACCACCAACTGGTGGGCCGGTAATGACGGCGGATGGTGGAACTACACTTGGAAAGCCACCGGTGACGACTTGTCCGTATACTATAACAAGATTCCCAAGGGCCAGTACGGATTCACCTTCGACTTGGCCACGCTCACCATTACCTGGAGCAACAACACTACTGCCAAGTTCCTTATCCCCGGCGAACATGAGTTCAAGTATACGGGGGACATCAATGTCTCCAAGTCGCTCACCGTTCCCGACAACTGCTTCGGTCTGCACTTCCACAATATGGATCCCATTCCGGCCACCAGTGAACGCTGGACCGATGTAGACCGCTTTGTGAACGCCCCGCTGGACTATGTCATCATCTTTGAGAAAAAGCAGTAGAAATGGATAAGTTTGAGCAACGGCTCTCCCGCCTGCAGCAGCAGTACCGGGAACTGATAGAAAGACCTAACAAGGCGATTGAGGGCAACGGTGTGTACGAGCGGTATCAATACCCCGTACTCACCGCGGCCCACGCGCCGCTCGCCTGGCGCTACGACCTGTCGCCCGAGCGCAATCCCTTCCTCATGGAAAGGATTGGTGTACACGCCGTATTTAACGCCGGAGCAATCAAATGGAAGGGCAAATATGTAGTGGTGGCCCGCGTAGAGGGCAACGACCGCAAGTCGTTCTTCGCCGTGGCCGAAAGTCCCAACGGCGTGGATAACTTTACTTTCTGGCCCAGGCCCATTACCATGCCAGAATGGGGCGAGCCCGCCACCAATATCTACGACATGCGCATCACCGCTCACGAAGACGGCTGGATTTACGGCGTATTCTGCGTAGAGCGCAAGGACCACGAGGCCGAAGGAGACCTGTCTGCCGCTACGGCTGCCGCCGGCATCGCCCGCACCAGAGACCTGGTGAACTGGGAACGCCTGCCCGACCTGAAGTCGGCCTCCCAGCAGCGCAACGTGGTGCTGCACCCGGAATTCGTAGACGGGAAGTACGCCCTGTACACTCGCCCGCAGGATGGTTTCATCGATGCGGGCAGCGGCGGCGGCATCGGCTGGGCCCTGGTAGATTCCATGGAAAATGCCGTGGTCAAGGAGGAAAGGATTATCAACCGGCGCTTCTATCACACCATTATGGAAGTGAAGAACGGCGAAGGTCCCCACCCCATCAAAACCTCCAAAGGCTGGCTGCACCTGGCCCACGGCGTGCGCGGCTGCGCCAGCGGCCTGCGTTATGTGCTGTACCTGTACATGACGGCCCTGGACGACCCCACCCGCGTAATCGCCCAGCCCGGCGGCTTCTTCATGGCCCCCGAAGACGGAGAGTATATCGGAGACGTGATGAACGTCCTGTTCGCCAACGGCTGGATTGCCGACGAAGACGGAAAGGTCTTCATCTATTACGCCTCTACCGACACCCGTCTGCACGTGGCCACCTCTACGGTAGACCGCCTGGTGGACTACTGCCTGAATACGCCTCCCGACGGCTTACGCACGGGAGAATCGGTGATGGCCATTAACCGGCTCATCGATCTGAACCGATAAAGAAAAAGAGGCCAGGCGCAGTGACATGAACCCCGAAAGTTAGACAAAAAACTTTCGGGGTTTTTGTTATGTCAAAAAAGAAGAAACACGGCTACGATGAGTTGTTGAGATACATGCATTTGTTAGAAAAGGGCTATAGTGCATGTAGTATTCATCAGCAGTATGGTATTAATTCAGAGTTACTTAAACGCTACTGGGCGTCTTATCAGGAATTAGGAGAAATAGCTCTCCATAAGAAGAAAAGAAGGGTTCTGTCGCCAGAAGAGCGATTACAGGCCATATCAGAGTTTGAGAATAATCAGTTATCTTTGCGTGAGGTGCTGATCAAATACGATATAAGTGAAACGGCATTCTACACATGGAGACGAGAATATTCTTGTGGTAGAATGAGTTTAATAAATAGTCGTATTAATGGTCGCCCACCCAAAGATATGGGAAGGCCCAAGAAAAAGAAAC
>Ga0247608_10005283_pt1 | contig 14040 bp, 12 predicted proteins | sample 176DNAGHGlowgp2_FD_193490 | JGI IMG/M metagenome (GOLD analysis project Ga0247608, IMG submission 193490) | Sheep rumen microbial communities from Palmerston North, Manawatu-Wanganui, New Zealand - 1766 DNA GHGlow gp2 | ecosystem: Host-associated > Mammals > Digestive system > Stomach > Rumen ...
AGTTTAGGGGTAAATAAAAGAAAAACACCATCTTTTATAACAGAAAAGATATGTGTGGAGTATAAGAGTGAAAAGAGTTTTTATAATAACAGGTGAATACTCAGGTGATATGCACGGGAGCAAAGTTGCAGAGCTTTTGAAAGAAAAAATGCCGGATATTGAAATAGAGGGGATTGGCGGAGTTAATCTTCAAAATCAAGGAGTAAAACTTTTTTGTGACCATGCAAAAATGTCAGGGTTTGGTCTGAGTTTAAAAATGATTATTGATCATTTGAGCCTTGAAAAAAGAGTTTGTGATTATTTATTGAATGAATTTAAGCCCGATTTGGTTTTGTGTATTGATTACGGAACTTTTAATCTAAGAGTTGCAAAACGATTGAAAGGAAGCGGAATTCGTGTTTTCCATTATATTCCTCCGCAAGTTTGGGCAAGCCGAAAATGGCGTATTAAGGGGATTAAAAAGTATGTTGATAAAGTGCTTTGTATATTTCCGTTTGAAGAAGAAATGTATAAAGAATATGGGATTGATGTTCACTATTGCGGACATCCTCTTATAAAGCAACTTCCTGAAAAAGCAAACAGAGAAGAATTTTTTGCCCGTCACGGACTTGATATAAATAAACCGCTTGTTTCCGTATTCCCGGGCTCTCGTCCTTTAGAGCTTAAATTCCTTGCGAATACCTTGATTGGCGGTGCTAAAATGCTTCAAAAAAAGCATCCCGAACTTCAATTCTGCATATCACACGCACCGAGTTTGAGCGATAATGTTTTTGACAAATATGTAAAAGATACGGACTTTAAAGTTATTAAAGGTGAAAACCAAGCACTTTTAAGTGTATCTGATTCTTTAATTCTTGCATCGGGTACGGTTGCTCTGGAGGCATCATTATACCAAGTCCCAATGATAATCGGTTACAAAGGTCCTTATATACTTTATTTTGCATATCTTTTATTCAGATGTATAAAACGTGTTTCGCTTCCGAATATTGTAACAGGCGAAGATATTGTTCCTGAGCTTATTCAATCTAAGTTTACAAAAGAAAATATCTGTTACGAAACGGAAAAACTTCTTTATGATAAACAGTATAGAGCAGATACAATAGAAAAATTGGGACACGTAAGAGAAAAACTTTCCGATAAATATTCCGCTCAAGAGGTTGCTAACTGCATTATAGAAGAATTAAATTAACTCTTTTGGGAATAAAATATAATATGGTATACTGATTTTATGACAATTTTTGATGAGAATTTAATACTTGAAACAATAAACATGATTAAGCTTTACAACTTTGATATAAGGACTGTAACGCTTGCGGTAAGCCTTAGAGATTGTATGTCCGAGGATGTTAATGCAGTTTGCGACAAGATTAAATTCAAGCTTGATAAATATGCCTCAAATCTTGTAAGTTATGCGCAAGATATTGAGAATGATTATTCAATCCCAATCGTCAACAAAAGAATTTCCGTAACTCCGATATCTTTGATTGGTGAGGCTTGCAAGGAAAAAGATTACGTAAAAATAGCCAAAACTCTTGACGATTGCGCTAAGAATTTGGGTATTGATTTTATAGGCGGATATTCCGCTTTAGTAGAAAAAGGCTTTACCCAAGGTGATACCGCTCTTATTAATTCAATTCCCGAAGCTCTTTCAATAACGGAAAGACTTTGCTCGTCAGTTAATGTTGCAACTTCAAAAGCAGGAATTAATATGGATGCCGTATTAAAAATGGCTGATACAATAAAAAAATCGGCAGAGTTAACGGCTGATAAAGACGGAATAGGTGCCGCTAAGCTTGTGGTTTTCTGTAATTCCGTAGGTGATAATCCTTTTATGGCAGGTGCTTATTGCGGATACGGTGAACCCGAATGTGCATTAAATATCGGAGTTTCAGGACCGGGAGTTGTCAGAGCGGCAATACAGGATTTAGACCCTAAGGCTGATTTGGGAGTTTTGTCCAATAAAATAAAACAGACGGCTTATAAAATTACGGGAACGGGTGAATTAATAGGCAGAAGGTTAGCCAAAAAACTTAATGTCCCTTTCGGAGTAATTGATTTATCTTTAGCTCCGACTCCGGCTATAGGTGATAGTGTTGCGCAAATATTTCAAGCAATGGGGTTAGAGCATGCAGGCGCACACGGAACAACCGCAGCACTTGCAATGTTGAATGATGCGGTTAAAAAAGGCGGAATTATGGCAAGCTCTTATGTGGGCGGTTTATCAGGTGCATTTATTCCCGTATCTGAAGATGCAGGCATGATAGAAGCTGCATCAAACGGACATTTGACCTTTGATAAATTAGAGGCAATGACTTGTGTTTGTTCTGTCGGTTTGGATATGATTGCAATACCAGGGGATACACCTAACTCAACGATAGCAGGCATGATAGCTGACGAAATGGCTATTGGTATGATTAATAAAAAGACCACGGCGGTCAGAATAATTCCTGCTCCGAATAAAAATATTGGTGATAAAATATATTATGGAGGACTTCTTGGTGAAGCTCCGATAATGAAGGTTAATAAATTATCATCGGAAAATTTTGTTAACAGAGGCGGAAGGATTCCTGCACCGATACACAGTTTGAATAATTAAAGAGATATTATGGCGTCATTTAAAGAATTAGAAGACCATTTAAAAAGCTATATGATACAAGAGCAATCAGATGCCCACAACATCAGAACTGCCAATATTCATAAGTATAATAATTTGAAAATTTGGATGGATTTGTCTAAATATCAACAACCGCACTTTTTTGTAAGAATATCAATCTCGGAGGCGGTATTTTCTATTGAGGACTGTGTGAAGATTAACGGCGGTTTAGGATATGAAGAAAGATTTATCTATAAGTGGTATGGCAGAATAGGCACGAAGGAAAAACTTCAGGAGTTGTGGAAAACTGCTGCTTCCGAACGCGGTACGGAATCAAAAACAGAAGAAGATAAGCAGAAAGAAGCATAGTTTTTGGTAATAGTAAAAAAGGTTAAACTTTGCAAATTCATTGATTAAAAATACTCAGAATAGCTTAAAACATACAAGTCTGTGTCATTCCGAGGCATTGTTTTCGGGAATGAGTTGCTACGCAACTCCCGCTCCCGCAGCCGAGGAATCCAGCTAATAAATAACTAATTATCCATTCGGTCAAATGTAAGACTCAAATATTTTAAAATTTTGTATTATCTAATATATTGTGAAGATTGTAAATTTTTGTAAATATTAACCGTATATTTAGTCAATTATTTTCAATATATATACTTTATATAGATATAGGAACTTTAAACGAGGAAATAGAAGTGTCAAATACTATAAAAAGTGTAAATAGCATTGTAACGCAGATTGTAAACAGACTTGACCGTAATGATAACCCTGATAAAAAAACTGACGGTGTAATAAAAAAAGATGAGTGGAATAAATTTGCCGCAGGAAAAGGTAAACAGGTTACAGTCGGTATTCATACATCTAAAGCGGAAAAATCCGTTAAGTATTATTTAGGTCAGCAGAGAAAAACTAAAAACGGTCAAAGGGACTTGGCTCAAAGCTGGTTAGATAAACTTATGAACGAAGATGTTGAAACTATGGCAAAAAAACTTGAGGAGGATAAACTTGCAGCAAAAAACTCTAAAAGTAAAGTTCAATATATTAAAACAAAATCAGCAAAAACTTCCAAAGAAAGTGATTTGGTAAGCAGTTTAAAGAAACAGGACGATGAACTTAAAAAACGATTTTCCGTAAAAAATTATACTAATAATATTGAAGAACAAAAGAAAAATATAAAAGAAATGATGCATCAGGAAATATTACGCAGAGGCTTGCCTGAGGATGCCGCTAAAAAAATTGATTATGAATATTGGACAGAAAAAATCTATAATGTTGCAAATAAGTATGAAGTTCAGCCGGCATTGTTAATAGCAATAATGTCTCAAGAAACAAATGGTACATTCAATAAAGGTGTAGATTCCGTAAACGGACACGGAATTATGGGAATAACTCTTATTACAACAACAGATATTTTGGAAAACAGACAAAAAGCATATTTAGAATTGGATAATAAATTAGCTTCGGATATTTTTTATCAAAAAGATAAAGACGGAAATATTATGAAAGACAAAGATGGCAATCCTATACAGAAATATAAAAATCCAAATGATCTGCTTAATGCATGCGTAAAAAATGAAGAACTTTGTTTAAAAGTCGGACTTCTTGTTTATGAGATGAAATTTATGCATGAGATTGTAAAACAGAAAGCAAAAATATCAAAAACAGACAGATCAAACGTTGCATTTGATAAACAAATAAAAATGACAAAAGAACAATTGGCTTCGGGTGAAATTATGCTTTCTCAATCAGAAGTCAAAGCACTTATGGATACTGCAGCAGAAAAATACAACAATTGCACTAAACTGTATACAAGTACCGAAAATAAAGGCAGAATGTATAAAGATGTTTATCATGAGCAGGTAACAGACTCATTAAGACACAATCACTATGATTATTCAAAAGATTTAATTAAACTATAATATAGTTATAAACTTGATTTAGTGTATCAAAAAAGTCGTTTTCATTTCCGAAGAACAAGTACATCTCGGCTTTATTTAAACCCGTCATTTGTGAGTCAAATGTTTCAATCGGAGGACCTGCAGGTGTTGTTCTTGCAGGATTTTTAGGGTTGGATATTTGCCCCGTTGCACGCAAAATCGGTACATAAAGATTGTTTTGGAAAACTTCATATTGGGTTAAGCCTTTTGTTACAATTCCGATATTGTTTCCGTCATCGTCAATTAATAACCCTCTTTGCATTGGTGCGGTATTGTTTTTGACTTCAATACCTTTTTCTTGCGGAAGGTTTTTCCTTATGTCATATTCAGGGTCAAACTCTCGTTTAATCAGAGTGTTCATATCTTCGGAAAATACTGTTTTTATCGGATTATTTAATTCTGCCTTAAAGCATAATAAATGATTTCTGCGTGTATTTTCCCACTCACAGTTGAATTTTATAAACCTTGAGTGTGCATCAAGAGTTGCATAAAGTGTAATTATATCCCAAGAATTTTCTAATTCTATTTTAAGACAAGCACGTATTTTTCCGTTCAAAACTATTTTTGTTTTTAATACTTTATACTCTTTACCGTAATCGTTTATTTTTGGTGCAAAGTTGTAACTGTCCCCTAAATCTGCAAAATCAATCAGAGAAAGTTTTGTATTATTTAAAAACAATTCATTGTTTTCTGTTCTCAAGCTAAGATGCGAATTTTTTATGCAATCTTCCGAAACTTGCAAATCTGACGGTCTGTAAACAGGCATGATGTATTCAATATCAGCATTTTCTATGTTTTCCACTCTTGCAATATAGTTATGAATTTCGGTATAATCCTCTGTTATCGGTATTCTTTGGGTATCACATAAAAGCGATTTATCAAAACCTTGTCTTATACCGACTTCTTCATATCCTTCAAGTGTATTTACTGTTTCAAAGTCTATTGTTCCCGTATACGTTTGACCCGAAAGGTTTAAAATTCTGCTTCCGTCAAGTTCGTTTGCGAATTTTAATTCATCAATAATTCCGTTTGCAAGCTGTAATATTTTTTTGTAACGTATAATATTTTCCTGATGCACTTCGTCTGTCGAGCATCCGCAAATACTGTCGTGTGCTTGGTTTTGGAGTAACATTTTGTATCCGTATTCAAGCAGAGTGTCATATTTTGTTGTTCTGTAAAAATCTTTTAATCTTGTTGCTAAATCAAGTTTGTATGAACATTCCGTATTATACCTTTTTAAATCAAGCCTTGATGAGTAACAACCTTGCAGAGTGAAGGTTCTGGAATTATCCCTTAATTCACCGTTATAACGGTAGTTTTTAAAATCTTCTTCAACACATTTAAAATAATCAAAAGGCGAGCCCAAGGTTATAAAATAATCATCTTTAAGAAGCTCATTAACCCCTTCAATTTGGTCGGCAATATCCTGTTCTGCTCCCAAATGGTCAGCGCCGATAGGAAACAGAATGTATTTTTCATTTTTTCCTGCCTCCGATATTAAATCAAACTCTCTTTTTAATAACTCAGCCTTCTTTTCTATTGATGTTTTAGCAGAAAATTCGTCATGGAAATATCCCCTTACAAGATTAACCGTATCCATGCCGCACCATTTGAAATTGCATGGAATATTATCGTTACATCCTCGCCAAACAATACATTTATCAATCCCGTAATCTCTCATAATATCGACAACATTCTGACTGTGTCCGAATGTATCGGGCAGATATCCTATAAAATCGTTACATCCGTACTGCTGTGCAATTTTAATTCCTAATTCAAGATTTTTTGAAAAGCAAGTTTTATCGGTTAGAAATTCATCCGTTAAACAGTAAAAAGGTCCTATAAACAGCTTTTTCCGTCTGATTAAAGTCTCGACTTTTTCTCTGCTTTCGGGGCGCATGCTCAAATAATCTTCCAAAGCACAGACTTGTCCGTCAAAAAAGAAAGACGGTATTAAATTTTTTGAGAGCATGTCAATAACATTGTCAAAAACCCTTAACAATCTCAATCTGAATATTTCAAACTCTCTGTACCACTCTCTATCCCAATGCGTATGTAGATAGGCTATAACGTGTTTCTTCATAATATCATTTTACACCAAAATTCGCTTAGTGTGTATGTAAAAGATAATTTGTAAATACAATTTGTGTTTTTCAAGATTTTATAGTACAATAAAATTGCTATTTATATTTCGGCTAGTGTAAAATCTTAACAGGAAGGATTTAACCGACCTGTTTTCTTTTGCCTCTGAATAGTATATTTACCAATCTTCCGAACCGAATTCTTTGTATTTTAAGATAAATTTTTCATGTGAAGCTATAATTTTGGAAAATTGTTGTTTTTCGCTTTTATTATTGGTTGTTTCAATAAGTGCGGTGTAATGTATGATTTCTTCTTTTAACTTTCTTATTTTGTGTTTTAAATTCTCTTTTGCAATAAATATTTGTCCTTCGTAACCGCAGTTTTCCGGCAGTTCAAGAAACGGAAATGATGGATAATTCCTGCATATTTCAGGCTTATTCGAGTTTGTGCATAAATTATCTTTAAGATAAATACATTTATAAATACCATGCTTTGTATCAATAGCCTTGAGCATGTTTTCAAATTCTTTTGACAGGGGGATTTTTTTATCCCAAAGAAGGAGTTGTTTGTCTTTGTCGATTTTTATATTCTTGCAGCATGCTCCGCATTTTTTACAATAATCGGTATTCATATTTATAATTATACATTTTATATAGGATGTGTGAAATACTTAAAGTATTGTATTATTATGTTGATTAAAACAGAAGGAGAGCGAAATATGAAAAAAACAATATTGACACTTTGTGCAGTAACACTTATCGGAAGCGCTGCTTTTGCTGACGGTAATGCTTTTACACCACTTAATTTTAATGATACAACATACGGAACACCCGCTTCTAAATCAACTTCAGTAGTTAATACAATTCCCGAAGCAGAAGCTACCGGAAATGGCAATATTCAAAATGCTATTCAACAATTGGACAATGCTCAGGCTGATATAAGAAATGAATTGCTCAACGTAAAAACTAAATATGCAGATGTTGATGCTCAGTACAAGCTTATCAAGACCGAACGTGCAGCATTGAAGAAACAGGTTCGTTCCGTAGAAAAAAGAATTAATGAAATTGACAAGGCTAAAGATAAAATCAGAAAAAATATGCTTTAATTGAGTTAGTAAGAATAAAGTGAATAAAATAATAAAGCAGTAAAAATTATTTTATACTGCTTTATTATTTTAATTTTTTTCTTGTTTTGAATTATCCTGTAAAAAGTATATAAACGGAAGAATCAGTATAACTGCAACCGCATAATATCTGAATGTTTCAACGTATCCCCATAATGCGGACTGCTGGCTTAATAGTCTGTATATTTGACCTTGAGCTATATGTATTGCAGTTGAAGGGTCAACTTGAGTTATAAAAGCAGAGCTTATTGCATTTACTCTTTCCGTAAATACCGGATTTGTATCCGTTAAAGATTTTATCATCATCATTTGGTGAGCTTGAGAAAATCTGGCAATCATTGTTGTTGCAATAGATGTTCCTATTGCTGCTCCAATGTTTTTGAATAAATTTTGAACACCGGAAGCATTTGTCTGTTCTTCATTAGACAGAGTTGCGCATGAGATGTTTGCTAAAGGTACCATTGCAAGCACCATGCCCATTCCGAATACAAAGTTAGGAAGTGCTATATTTGCAAGACTTATGTTTGTATTAATTTGTCCGAATAATAAACCTCCTATTGCAAGAATTACCAAACCGGTTACGGCAGTCGGTTTGATACCTAATTTTACTACCAGTATTCCGCTTAATACCGAAGCCATAAAACATCCCGCACCTCGAGGAATCATTGATAAGCCGCTTAAGAAAGAGGTATATCCTAAGAGCCTTTGAAGCATGGAGGGAAGTATTGCCGCAGATGACATCAAAACCATCATTAAGATTATTTGACCGCCCGTACCTATAAGGAAGTTTTTATTTTTTAATATAGAAAGGTTAATAAGTCCTGTTTTTGATTTGGCTTTTTTCTTTTGAATATATACAAATGCAAAGAAGGACAGCATTGAAATAGCAAATAATCTACAAATCCATGCAGAGCCGAACCAATCCGCATCATTACCTTTATCCAAAACAACTTGTAGTGTTAAAAGCCAAACTGCAAGAAAGAAAAATCCCGAAAAGTCCATTTTTACATTTTGCTGTTTTTTAGAATAAGGAGGTTCTTCAACGTATTTATGTGTTAAATACAAGCACAAAATACCGAACGGAATGTTAATAAAATAAATAAACGGCCATGACCAATTTTCTGTAATCCATCCTCCTACTGATGGGCCTAAAATCGGAGCCATAATTACACCCAAACCGAAAACTGCCATTGCTTGAGGGAGTTTTTCTTTTGGAAAAATCTCAAAAATAATGGCTTGGGCAATCGGCATAATCCCTCCTCCTCCGATACCCTGAATAATACGAGCAATAAGCATCATTCCCATTGAATTTGCAAGACCGCAGAATATTGATGATATTGTAAATATTATTATACTTAGAATGTAATATTGCTTTCTGCCGATTAAACGACTGAAAAAATCAACGGTAGGTATTATAACTCCGCTTGCAACAAGATAACTTGTGATAATCCAGGTTGATTCGTTATGACTTATGGAAAAAGTTCCTGCCATATAAGGAAGCGCTACATTTGAGATTGTTTCATCAAGTGCAAACATAAAAATAGATAACATTACGGGAATCATTGTTATCCACGGATTTATTTTAAATTTCCATTCTTCATGAACAGTATTTTCCACAAATCAACCTCTTTCCAAAATAATTTAATCATAATTCTGTTGCATTTGCAACATGTTGTTTTTGTTACACAATATTTTATTAATTGTTTGTATTCTGATATTTCGTGCAATTGCAGGAGTTAAAATTTTTATAATTATGTTATTTTTAGCATAGGAGAGTGTAATTATGAAAAAAATATTGTTAAGTTTATGTATGTTGTTTTTAATATCAAGTGCTTCAAATGCGGATGTTGTTCCTACATCAATGACAACACCTCTTACGGTACCGCAAAATATTTCTTTTGAAGATTGCACAAAAATTTTTGGAGTAAATCAGGAAAAATTATTTTATTTAACTCTTGCGTCAATATCCGCAAACAGATTTAATATAGATGAAATTCAGAGTGCAAACGGATATATAATGTTTTCCGCAAACAGAAATAAGTACCTTGCAACAATTTCAAAGGTAGATAAGGCAAATGCAATATTAAAAATAACACCTTGTAATAATGTATACAATTTCCCTCCCGGAATTATTACAAATACATTTAAGTATATTGATTTGAACCTGACGACAAGAATATAAATACTTATTAAGACTTGGGGGATAAATGAAAAAAGTTCTTTTTATGCTTTTTACATTAATGATATTAATCGGTTTAACTGCATGTTCAATAAGAACAAATCTCGGACTTAAAGAGGTTACGGTTTGGACACTCCAAATGGGTGATTTTTCCGATTACATGTATAAGGTTATAAGAAGTTACGAAAAAACTCATCCCAATATTCAGATAAAATGGGTGGACGTTCCTTTTTCCGAGGGTGAAAAAAGAACACTTGCAGCTGTTATGACGGACAATCCTCCCGATTTAATAAATCTTAACCCTGATTTTTCGGCACTTTTGGCTCAAAAAGGAACATTGGAGGAAATCGCATTTGAGGATGTTGAGGGATTTAATCCTGAGATTATAAAAACTTTAATCTATAATGATAAGCTTTATTCAATTCCTTGGTATGCAACAAGTGCGATTACTATTTATAATAAAGAGCTTTTTAAAGAGTCCGGTCTTATAAGAGAGCCAAAAACTTATGATGAGCTTGCAAATATTGCGGAGGTAATAAAGTCAAAAACCGGTGCTTATGCTTATCTTCCGACTATTACCGAGAATGATACAATGATGAAAATTTTGAATAAGTACGGTGTTACAGAGCTTAGCGAGCTTAATTCCGAAAAATCGGAAAAAGTTTTTGAGATGTTTAAAAAGTTGTATGAATCGGAATTAATTCCTCCCGAAACTGTTACAATGACTCACAGAGAAGCCCTTGAACAGTATATGGCAGGAAAAATAGTATTTTATCAGGGCGGTGCAAATTTCTTGAATATGATTAAAGAAAATGCACCATCTGTATACGAAAATACAGACGTAATCGAGCAATTTAAGGGTTCAGTAGGGCAAAATGACGTATCCGTTATGAATTTTGTTATTCCCAAAAGAGCGAAGTATAAAAAAGAGGCTCTTGAATTCTGTTTGTATTTAACAAACTCGAAAAATCAATTGGAACTTGCAAAAATGACGAATATTATTGCAACGGATTCATCAGCGCTTAAAAATGAGTTTTATAACGATAACTCCGATTTGATTTCAAAAGCCCGCTCCATAAGCGCAAAGCAGTTAAGCAATATTACTCCTCAGCTTAAACAGAGAAGAAATCAAAAAGAAATAAATACTCAGGTTAATACTGCGGTTCAAACGATACTTCTTAATAAGGCAGGAATTCAGGATACACTCGATAAACTCGTTAAATCGTTTGAAAATATCGAGCAGTAATTATTAAGCATCTTCCTCTTGGTGTTTCACGTAATCGTATGTTCCCGGGAAGGCATCCACACCTGTAGTTTTCTTGGTTACATAGTATTGGAATTTAGGTATAAGTGTTGACAGGAAGGTTGCTGCAACCGCAAAGCCTGCTGCAAAGTTTATTCCGCTATAGATTACGTTTTTGTTTCTAATCTTGTCTAGGAGTTTTTTATCAACTTTTCCGTCTTTTGCAGCTTTGCAGATTGTTTCTACGTATTGCTCCATTTGAGCCTTCAATTTGTATAATTTTTTGTTGGATACATATCTGTATTCGTCATTATAATTACCGCCCGTAAATTCAAATTCCGAACGAATTGGCTTGCCTTTTGCATTTTTGCCGATTTCTTTACCTTTACCGCCCGTAAATTCGGAGAATACATTGTGAAGCAGTTTTGTATTATTAATTTCAGCCTTATTGAAGGAGTCGATTACCTGTTGTTTTGTTAATACTTTTTCACCGAGTTTTTCAGGCTGCAGAGTTGCCATTTGTCTTGCTCTTTCAAGAACTTCCGTATCGGTAACAACTTTTTCAAGCTCGCTTAACTTGATGATTTCAAGCGGTTTTTTATTCATAAGTTTTGCTATACCCTTAACAGGATCCGATTCAAATTTCAAACCTTCAGGCAGTTTAACCTCTTTAGAATTGCCTAAAATTGCTTTTCTGAATTCTTCTGAGCTCATGCTTCTTTCGCCTAAGTAATCCTGCAAGTGCTTGTCTAAAATTTGGGCAGTATTCGGATTTAACCTTGTTGCTTTTCCGCTTTCAAGGTAGTTAAGAATATTTCCGACATGACCGCTTGCCCACATATAGAAATAAATCGAACCTATATCACGAATTGCGATTTCTCTGCGTTCTTCAGGTTTTCTAGCATTATAAGTTCTTCCTGCAACAATACCTGCATCACTTGAAAGAAGTTTACCCGTGTTGGTATTTTCAATCATGTTTGTAAACGCATTAACAACATTCATTCCGCCCTTGAATGACGGTTCTGTCGTTTTTGGTGTGAGCATTTTCTGCTGTTGTTGCTCAATTTTTCTTTCATGTCTGAGTTTCTTTGTTAACCCTTGATTTACCTTAGGAACAACAAAACCGATAAACAAGTTTGCAAGTATGATACTTGTCATAACTTTTGCACACTTGAGTCCGGCAACTTGATTTTGTGTAAATTTCTTCGGTGCAACTTTTTTCATAAAGTTGTCAAAAGGAGTTCTGAGTTTGTCTTTACCCACATCAAAGTTCTTGCCGTTAGACTTAAGAATTTTAGCGACCAATTTGTCACCAAGCCAATTAAGAGAAAGTACACCGCCGAGCCATGTAATTGAACCCATAATTTCTTCTATAAATCTCTCTCTTGCTTCGTCCCACTTTCCTCTTTTGTAGGCCTGATAAGTTCTTCCCGTAACAACACAACCCTCAAGCGCAATAACAGGCGCCAGCGCATCGGTTTTTGTCATGCTTGTAATAAACTTTGCAACTCTGCCTGTACCTTTTCCGCCATTGAAAGATATATTTGTATTGCTATTTATAGGGTTCAAACTTCACTAACCTTTCTTCATATTCGGCTGTTTACATTAAACCCCGTAAATATTAAAAATTGACTAAAATTTTTTAAATTGTTACAAAAATACACATTTTATTTTATAAGATTAAATTTGCATAAATTAAGAATTAATCGAGAAATAAACATCTTTAAGATGTTTTTTGCTTATGTGTGTATACAGTTGTGTAGTGGAAACGTCACTATGTCCTAGAAGTTCTTGTACAATTCTCAAATCCGCACCGTTTTCCAACAGATGTGTCGCAAAACTGTGCCTTAATGTATGCGGAGATATGTTTTTGTGTATAAATTCTCCCTGTTTATGTATAAATTCGTATACATCCTGCCTTGTTGCCAATCTGCCGTTTGAATTAATAAGAAGTTTCTTTGTGTTCAGGTTGTATTTTTTTATTATAAGCTCTCTTTCCGGCAAATATTCTTTAACAACTTTTTTTGCTTCTTCTCCAATCGGAATAATTCTTTCTTTTGAACCTTTTCCAAAGCATCTGACATATTTTGACGAGAGGTCAATGTCATTAACTTTTAAATTAACAAGCTCTGAAACACGAAGTCCGCAGCTATATAAAAGCTCCATTATTACGTGTTCTTCCGGTTTTAAGTTGTTATGCAGCATATCCTCGATTTCTTTCTGTGTAACAACTTTCGGAAGTTTTTTGGGTACTTTTGGCTGCTCAATGGTGGAGGCAGGATTTTTTCCTAAAATTCCCGAAGAATATGCCCATTTAAAAAATCCCCTTAATGATGCAACTTTTCTGATAATACTTGTCGGTGCAAATTTGTTTTCTTTTAAACTTCTTATGTAATTGTTAATCGTAAGTCTGTCAACATCGTTTGCATTACAAATATCAAAGGAATCGCAAAAATTTTCTAAATCACGCCTGTAGGCATCAAGCGTGTTTTGGGACAGTCCTTTTTCAAGCTCTAAATATTCCAAGTATTCACAGATTGTTTGGTACAAATCTCTATTCCTCTACTTGATTATACACTATTTTTTGCCTTATGTGTTATACTTTTTGTGAGGGATTTATGTTGAAAAAACTTTTAGTAACGATATGTTTATTATTACCTTTATCTGCATTTGCGGATTTAGAGAATGTTCTTGTCGGAAATATACAGTACGATTGGATAGACAAAGACGAGCTTGCTAAAGAGGAAATGATACAAGAAGTTCGGGATATTGTTTTTGAAAATAAACTTGAAAAACGCAAAGATTTAAAAAAACTTTTCTATGATAAATTAAAGGACAAAAACCATATTGAAAACTACAAAGCAGCTTCTGAGGGTT
>Ga0247608_10005284_pt1 | contig 14037 bp, 11 predicted proteins | sample 176DNAGHGlowgp2_FD_193490 | JGI IMG/M metagenome (GOLD analysis project Ga0247608, IMG submission 193490) | Sheep rumen microbial communities from Palmerston North, Manawatu-Wanganui, New Zealand - 1766 DNA GHGlow gp2 | ecosystem: Host-associated > Mammals > Digestive system > Stomach > Rumen ...
CTGAATCTTATGGATACCTTTATAATAATACTACAATGGATTCTTTTCAGGTTGGACAATTTATTCCAAAGAATACAATTGTACAGAAGAGTTTATCTTTTGATGAGTATATGAATCGTAGAGATGGTGTTAATTTTAATGTGGCTTATATGTCTTTGGATAAGAATATGGAGGATAGTATTATCTATAGTGATGTAGCTGCTGAAAAATTAACCAGTCCTTTGATTAAACCTGTTGAAATTATGATCAACGAAAATGATATTCCATTGAATTTGTATGGAAATGAGCAGATGTATAAAGCTATTCCGGATATCGGAGAAGATGTTAAGAATAGTGTATTGATTGCTTTGAGAAAAGAAAAGAAAGAAGAGAGTGTTTATACTCAATCTGCTGAAAGATTGAGACATCCAATGATGAGCGATAATAAATATACTCTGAATGGTAAAGTAATTGATATTAATATACGCTGCAACAATCCTTCAAACTTAGATGGATACTATTATGGCCAGTTTAAAATGTATTATCAACAGTTACAGAGAATGAGTGCTGAAGTTGTAAGCTGTATTACTCAGTATGTATCTGCCGGATATACTTTAACTTATGATGCTCAGAAGCTATTTGCTAATAGTAAAAGAGTATTAAATGGTGATCAGTATATCGGTAAGAAATTATTCTCTAATATTATATTGGAAATTGTAGTATTAGAAGAAAGAAAGATACAGGCTGGAGATAAAGCATCTAACAGATATGGTGGCAAAGGTGTAATCAGCACAATATTACCTCAGAAATTAATGCCTAGATTTGGAAATAATCAGTATGTGGATGTCATACTGAATTCCAATGGTGTATATGGAAGAGAAAATATTGAGCAGTTGATGGAACTTAGTAAGAATCATATTGGCACAGAGATTCTTGCATATATTAGACACAATAAAATGTCTGTAGATGATGCATTTGGTTTAATAGAAAAGTTCATGAGATTTATATCTCCTGAAGAAGCAAATGAATTACGTAAGTTATTAAATCAGATGGAAGAAGATGAGAAAATTTCTTACTTAAATTCTATTCTGTTAGATGATGCAATTCATATTTCTGAAAGACCTATTTCTGAGAGTATCAATATTGATAAATTAGCAGAAATGTATGAAGCATTTCCTTGGGTAAAGCAAGTAGAGATTGAAGTTCCTATGACTGATAGTAATGGAAATATTCGTTATGTAAAAGCAAGAAGACCTATTGTTGTAGGAAAACAATATACTTTTAGATTAAAGCAGTATGCTGAAGAGAAGTTTTCTGCTACCAGTTTGTCTGCTACAAATATTCGAAATGAGAATACAAAATCTAAAGCTGCAAGAGATTATAGAGAATTATATTCTAATACACCAATTAGATTTGGTAATATGGAAACAAATGATCTAAATCATCTTGGAGCAGGATATGTAGTAGTAAATTTATTAATTCACAGTTTGTCTCCTCATGCTAGAAGATTAACTGAGCAGATGTTTACTTGCAATCCGTTCAATATTGATATTCGATTAGATGATGAATCTACTAATAGATCTGCTGAAATTGTAAATGTATATCTTAAAACTATTGGTAGAAGATTAATCTTTGAGAAACACAAAAAGATTCGTTATAAGATTGTATCTTCTCCCGTGTATTTTGAGAAGTGTCCTGTAACGAAACCTTTCTGGGTAGTAAAAGATAAGAACTTTGATTTCGATAAAGATTTTGAAGAAAGACAAAAAATTTATGCTAAGATGAAAGAGAATCCTGGTATTCCTGCTATTGTCGAATATGGTGCTATTGATCTTGAGCGCAGAAAGAAGCAGTGGGAAGATGAATTAACTCTTGATTATGAACAATTCTTAGCAAAAAGAGAAAAAGAACTTCGAAATCAAAGATATCCAAATTCATAATTTATGGGACTAGGTATATACCTAGTCCCAATTTTATTTCAAAAGCAAATTTATAGTTATCCATATACTATAAATATGTAATAAATATATAACAAGGAGGGTATTGTTATGTCTAATCAAATTGTTCCTGCTGTAATTAATTCCAATGGAAATATGGTCGGTGTACCGGTCTATTTTTATGGAAAAACTCCTGATTATGTCGGATGTGTTGCTAAGAATGAAGTTAGCAATCCATCCGACAAAGTTGAGTTCGAATTTGCACCTTCTAAGGATTTTGTTTTTAAATTTTCTAAAGATGCAGATTGCAACATTGATATATGGATTCATACAAATCCTAAGAATATCTGCAAAGATATTGCAAATGCATTTTCTTGTCTTAATAAGGTAAAGAAATATCTTTAATCCTGAATCAATGTATCATTGATGAAAGGAGGACAAATTTATAGAAGAAGCTGGAGAATATTATGGATACAAGATTAGATCTAATTTTCAATGAGTTATTAAAGAGCAATATTTCTATACTAACTCCACAGGTTTTTCAGGAATTATCCGATGATGCGTTGACATTATTGAATATTAAGGATCATTCTGAATCTCAAGTGAGAGCTATGCAGAAATTATTAATGATTTGTAATGTATTATATAACAGATCTGACATGTTAGTGTTACCCGTAGAAGATGGAGTATATGATCTACTGCTGGAAGCTTATAAGAAGTATGATCCCCACTTTCAAGTTGGTTCTGCTGTAGTTCAATTTAGATCTCAAGCTGAAATAGAAAATCCAAAAATCAAAGAAGTAACCTGTCCAATTGTATTTCTACCTAAAGTTGAGCGTGATGAAATGAGACAAGAAATTTTTGAGAAATTATCTAGTTTCGATCACAACAAGTATAGCTATAGAGATACAATTCCAGATGAGATTTCGGATTATCAGCAAGATATTACAAAGAGAACTCATGATACAGCACATCATCATCCAGACTTAGTTGGAACTTTAGATAAATGTAAGTTTGTATTAGATTCTGAAGCAATTGCATTAGGAGTTTATAATGATCCTAATGTAAAGATTTTGGAAAGAGATTTCTTCCAGAAACATATTGCTGAAGGAATCATTAATCCTAATGAAGATATTGAAATGGTTCTTGAATTAAAGTATGATGGAATCAGTATTGAAGCAGATTGTTCTAATATTGTAGAATCTGCAAGATCTAGAGGTGATACTGGAGCTGGAGTTGCTTCTGATATGACACCTATATTGTATGGATATAGTTTTCCATATAATACATATTTTAAAGATTATACTTTAGGTGTAAAGTTTGAAGCAATTATGACTAAGACAGATTTGGAAAGATTTAATCTGTTAAGAGGAACCTCATATGCAAATTGTAGAACTGCAATTATAGGATTATTTGGATCTTCAGATGGATGGAAGTATAAGAATCTGATCACTCTTGTTCCATTAGCAATTGATAGAAACGAGAAACCAGATATCAGAAATAGAATTGAAGAAATAGAATTTTGCAATGCAGTATTTAAGAAACACGGAGAACCTCTTAGATATATTTATATTCATGGTAATGTAACTGAATTATTATATCAGATTAAGAAGTTCTCAGAAGAAGCTTATGCTTTCAGAGATTATGTCAATTTCATGTTTGATGGAATTGTAGTTAGTTATTTGGACGAAAGAATTAGACAAAAACTTGGTAGAGAAAATTATATCAATAAGTATTCTATGGCTGTCAAGTTTAATCCAGAATCTAAGTTGACTTACTTCACGGGATATACCTATGAAATAGGTCAAGATGGAAGAATATGTCCTATGATTCACTATAATCCTGTTGAATTTTTTGGAACAATTCATACAAAATCTACTGGAAGTAGTTTAGCTAGATTTAAACAATTAGGATTGAAATATGGAGATGTCATAAAAGTTACATATGTAAATGATGTAATGCCATATGTAGAATCTGTAGATTGTGTACATAATCGCAATAATACAGAACCTTTATGTGAATTTCCTACAGTATGTCCTGATTGTGGAACTCCATTAGTGATATCTGATTCAGGTAAGACTGCTATCTGTCCAAATATTAATTGTAATGCAAAGATGGTTACTAGATTGACCAATATGTTGCAGAAAATGAATATCAAAGGATTTGCAGATTCTACAATTAGAACTTTAGGTATAAAGAGTTTCTATGAGTTTATGCATCTCACTTATGATCAAACTGCAAATCAGATTGGTCCAACTAATGCAATGAATCTTATGGATGCAATTAATCAAATTAAGAATGGTAATATACCAGATTATATTATCATTGGATCTCTTGGTATTACTGGATGTGCAGCAAATACCTGGAAAATGATATTCTCACAAATTAGTTTAAAAGATTTTGTAATACAAATGGATACAAATCCTCAGATGATGCTTCAAGCATTATCTTGTATCAATGGTATTGGACCTAAGACTGCTAGTGTGATTATAAATGAATATCCTTATTATCAAAGAGATATTCATTATATTCTTGAGAATACCAATTATGTAAATTCTGCTAATCTAATGGCAGGAAATCATAAACAAATTAGATTCTCAGGAATTAGAGATTTACAATTAGCACAACAGTTATGTAATCTAGGATTTGATGCTGATGGAAATAGTGGTATAACCAAGAATACAGAGATACTTATTGTGCCTTATAAAGGATTTACAAGTTCTAAGGTATCTAAAGTAAGTCAAAGTTGTAAGATTGTTCCTATAGATCAAATCCGAAAAGCAGTTGAACAATCTTCTACACAAGATGAGGTTGTAAAACTGATTGAAGCAAATATATTATAACATTGCTTTACTAACAAATTTACACAAAAAGGAGATTAAGTTATGAACAAGTTAACAGAAACCTCAATTCCTCAGAATTATTCTACCGGTCTTTACAATGATAAGTCTTATGACTTATCTGCAGAATCTACATCCATGGTTGCAGATATTATCTTTACTGCAACTTCTCAGTGTCTTGGTAATTACAAGACTAAAGAGCATCCTGTAGCATTTATCTATAAGCGCAATAACGATGATTTCATTGCTGGCGCAGTGATCAAGTATATGCCTAATGAAGATGATGCTACTAAGCCTGGTTCCTGGTCTTATGTTTGGACCTGGGAAAAGGATGATATTCCTACAAATGCAACTCTGATTGATATTAGTAGCATGGATTGTTATGAGTATTTCAGAGGAGTTGCACGTAGTAAGTATTCTGTCGCGTTTAAGGATCAGGCTGCTATCTATGAGATTACCAGATATCTTCTGGAAACTATCAAGAAGTGGCTTGATGATAATGCTACCGATACTGAGGAAATCGGTGTACAGCTTGAAGGTGTATTTGTTGCAACTGCAGCTGTAGAAAATGGCGTTGTCTATAAGTCCTTAGTTCCTGAAGGTGAGATCAAGAAGCTCATCAAGGACGACTCCGCGATTGAAGTTTAATCTCCTTTATTAAAGCAGTACCAGAGAGGTCTTAGTTACCTCTCTGGGTTATTGCTTTACCAAACAAGAAAGGATATTAACTATGAACCTGAAAAAAGCAAAAGTTGATGGTAAACTTTGTGATGTCATCAGCTTAGATGAATTACATAGCAATCCAGCTTTATATCAAACTGGAAATATAGGAATTGAAGTATCTTCAGAATATGGAGATATGGTACTTCCTTATAAGCCGACGGTTCAAGCATATTCCAGTCCGTCATTAAAACCTGGAGTTTATCCAATAGGTAATGTAGGAGAAAGAATCTATTTTCCCGAGGATGATATTACAGATTATCAACCTGAGATTATTGATTTTTCGGATACAAAGTCTATTGAAGATTATATATCTAAGCAAGGACATTTAAAGAATATTGAAAAGGAAATTTTAACTACTCAAGACAATATCTTTAAACCACCTATTGGAGAAAATGACACTCCTGAAATGAGAGCTTTAAAGTTAGCAATAGCTCAAAAGAATATTGATATCGACAAGTATGCAAGTAGATTTGGAGAGAATTTCCCTAATGATAAGAGAAAGATGAAAGATGATAAGATATCTTTACTTTTATTAAAGAGAATTGGAGAAGCATTAGATATGAATATTCAGATTAAGATTTCTGATGTAAGTCCAAATGTTCCAAATCCTATGGGAAATCCTATTACAATTCAAGTAACTACTCCTACTAATGAAGATACAGAAGAATAATCATCAATCAGGAGGGTTTTGATCAATATGCAACAGATGAACCAAGCGAAGTTTGCTCGAATGTATAATGATAAGCACAGAGAGCAATTTAACCCGATATATTTCCAACGAGAGAACCAAGAAATTATGGACAGCATCAAGAAAGTGGTGCTGTCCTGTGAAAAAGATGAGTACTTTACTTTACAGGTAAAGTCTATTCGTGAGATCTATAATTATGAGGAGATTTATAATCTTCTTAGAGAGCATGCAGAAACTAGAAAGAAAAAGAATGCTAAAGTAGATAACATCTTTGATTATATAAATATCAAGGATTCGGATATCATGCTTTTGGAAGTGAAATATTTTGTACGTCATAATGGAACTGAGAAACAAGAAGTAGAAGTAAGGGATAATGAAGGAAAAGTCGTTAGAAAAGAAGCGATTGATGTAAAAGATCCTTATACAATTCTTACAAATCTAATTGCATTGCCTAGATTTGTTAATAAGTACTATTTTAGATTAAATGGTAACTATTATACTTCTACATTTCAGATTGTTGATGGAAGCACTTATAATAATGCAAATGTAGGTGGAAGTAATAAGAAAGTAGATTCTGTAACTTTTAAGAATCTTTTTGGTGCAGTAAAGATCTATAGAAAGTATAGAGATATGATCGATTTCTACAGCAAGAATAATATAAGAAATGTGGTATATACTTCCAATATTTTTAAGAATTTTGTTGATGGAATGCTTTATATCTTAGCTAATTATGGATTATATGGTACTTTTGATTTCTTAGATATTCACTGTATTCAAATTAGAACTGAACCGATTTGTGATGAAAACTGGTACAATTTTAATAAGCATGGTGTTTTCATTTCAGTTCCTAAATTCTGTTTAACACAAGATCCTATGGTACAATCTTTAGTATCTACTATTTATAGTTGTATTGGTAAAGATACTTCTGTGAATGAGATGTTTAATATTAGATATTGGATTCAGGCATTAGGATCAAACTGTAGTGCAGGTAATGCTTTAGATAAAGGATTATTTGTATTAAATTCTGTAGATGGCGTGTATGATAAGATTACTCAAGAACAACTTCATCTTCCAGATGATCAAAAAGTAAACATCTATTATATTCTCAGATGGTTAATGAGAGAGTTTGCACCTTTATATGCCAAGGACAATATTGATGTAACTATTAAGAGAGTACGTATTGGTGAATATATTGCTCATGTATATGCTACAAAGTTAGCCAGAGGATTACAGAGAGCTCTAGAGAGTGGTAAGAGAATTACTTTGAATGGCGTTATTAAAAACATTCGAACTGATTCTATGTATGTAATCAACAATATCATCAATATGTCTAACTTAGTAAGTTATGTTGATCTTGTTAATGATAATGATGCAACACTTGCTATGAAGTTTACTTATAAAGGTATATCTGGATTGGGTGAGAATGGTGCTAATGTGCAAACAACCTACAGATATGTAGATCCATCACATACCGGAATTATTGATTTAGATACTTCTGGTGCTTCTGATCCTGGAATGAGTGGTATGATTTGTCCTATGGCTCCTATGGTAAATCAAAGCTTTACTAATTATAAAGAGCCTATGACTTGGCAAGATAAATACAGACCATTTCAAGATGAATGGAAGAATAAGAAGAAAGCTGAAAGTCCTTTTGTAATCCTAGATCAGGAAAAGTATGAAGCTCAAATGAAGAAAGCTCATGATTATACTGGTCTAAGAAGAGAAGTAATTGATCAGTCTCTTCAAATTGATAGAATTAACTGTCCTATTTATAATATCTATGATCCTTCTGTAGATTATACTTCTGCTGCTTCACTATTAAATAATGAGAAAGATCATCAAGCAACTTCATTATTTGAAAAGAATGAGCACAATATGCACGTTATTAATTTTAGTGCATTGGAAGAAGGAGGAGATATTATAGATGACGACGAAGAATGGTAATGCTACAGTTATTTTTGTTTATTCTGAAATGCAGATGAATGAAGAAAACTCTATTCTTAAAAAGCAAGGTAAACGTTTTGTATGTGGAAATGTATATTCTGGTATAGGTGCAAAACAGTTTACTAAGCAGATTCAAGAAGGAGAACTTGCAGCAATGTGTGCCAAGTATCCTGATACCAAAATTGTAATTCAGGGTACTTTAAAAGATATCAAATTTGAAGAACCAAAAGAAGCTTTAAACGTAAATAATAAATAAGAATTAGGCTGGGCATTATTGTCCAGCCTAAAATTTTTCTGGAGGTTGAATATATGTATGGATCTATAGAAAATATTTTTGAGATTTATAATACTATTGCTAAAATATGGCAATATATGATGGATAAATGTGAAACTAGTATTAATGATTATCGCCATATAGGAGTTAACCCTGCAGTATCAAGATATAAAAATAATTTTGAAATTCTGTCTAATAAAGATAAAGAAATATATGAACATGTTTTGAAAGAAATCAATGGTGGAACTTTACCAAAATATACAGGATTTTTTCATTCATATTCATCAGAAGATTCTAATATGACAAAAGTTGTATGTATGACAGTTATCTTAGCCGAATTTGATAAACCAAAAAATCCAATTCCTATTATTGATAGAGGATATTTTTCAGATTCTCATTTTATAATTGATATATATCTTGATAAAAATATTTTTCTATTTAATATAGAAAATAATGCTCAAATTAATGCAGAAGAAAATTGTATTGATTGGTTTACTGAATTATTTCAATATACTACTAATGCAATTACAGAAGTTAGAATGCAATTAACATTGTCTATGTTTTTAGCATCTTTATTTGTAGGTGGAGCTTTAAATAGATCTGCAAACAAAATGGTTCAACTTTTTAAAAATAATAATCAATTAAATATGGATATATCATATTTTGATTTTGATGAATTAGAAGTTCAGTTTGAAAAAATAATAAAAATCCAAGAAATCAACTCTCCAATAATAAATCTAAATATGGATATTATTAAAAGAGCAATCACAAGTCTTGAGCATATAGATTATAAAAATTATTTGAAAAATAATATACATGCAAAGCCTGCTTTTGATTTTACTTTTAAAAAGAATCCATTATTTGAAGAAGATGATGAATCTGATTCAGGATTAATTAGTGAGGAGTGATTATAAATGGCTGCAATACCTGTAAGTTCTTATGATTATAGAATTTGTCCACATTGTAACCAAAAGAAAGTTGTAATGCTAGATATGAAAGGGAAAGAGATAGACATACCGATTTTCTCTATATCTAAATTACGATGTAAAGCTTGCCATTCTGAGTTCTTTCCAAGATGGATACCTGGAGATAAAGAAGGTGAGCTTGTAATGGTTGCTGGAAGTTTTGATGAGCAATCAGAGGTAACCCAAGAGATCATTGATTTAGTCTCAAAGAATGAAAGGAAATTAGTATGAGTGAAGTCACAAAGAAATCCACAAAGAAAGTAACTAACAAGAAAGCTACTCAAAAATCCAATTTTCAAAATTTTGAACTTTCCACGGTTCTTAACATTAATAAAATTGGACGCAGATCTAAAAGGTATCTAATGATTAATCGTTAGGAGGTAGTTATGAGAATAACTTATGCAAAACTAATCGGATATGCGGGTTTCTATGCAGGATTAGGAAAGACTGAAATTGAATTTGATTTTACAAAATGTAAGAATCGAATTGTTGTTATCAGTGGCGGTAATGGCTCCGGCAAGAGTACATTATTAAATGCATTAAGTATTCTTCCAGATAGTAATGATTGTTTTCTACCATCTATGGTAGCTTCTAAACAGTTACAGATCACGGATCAGGATGTTTTCTATAACATCCTGATCGTTCATGGTCTTGATTCTAGAGGTAATAGATCAACCACTAAAGCTTATATTGAAAAGAATGGTTTGGAATTAAATCCAAATGGTAATGTAAGTTCTTATAAAGATATAATCTTTAATGAGTTTAATCTAGATAGTAACTTTATTACTCTTACTCATGTATCTGGGGATGATAGAGGACTTGCTGATAAAAAGCCTGCAGAAAGAAAGAAATTTATAGCTAGTATTACATCTAGCTTGGATGTATATAATGACATTAATAAGAAACTAGTTAAGAAAGCAAATGTATATAGATCTCAAATAAATAGTTTATCTACTAAGATTCAAAATATTGGTGATGAAACTAGTTTGAGATCAAGTATCTTATCTTTAAATTCTAGATCAGAAAGATTAAATGCTGAAATTGAAGATCTTAAACAACAGATTATAGAGTGTAGAACAATTTTAGCATTGAATGATCCTAATGGTCAAATGAAGCAAAGATTCGATACTTTGCAACAACAATTATCAGATTTGGAAAATCAACGTACAAAATCTTTTACTTTTATGAGAAGCCTAAAAGATTCTAAATTTAAAGAAGAATCTTTAGAAACTATATCAGATATTGATACTGTGTTGAAAGAGGTTTCTGATAATTTAAATAAGAATAATGAGATTTATTTTAAAGATAAAGAAACTCTCATTACATTGAACTCTTCTATTCAATCTATATCAAATGATATCAATGCTGCTGGAATTAAAATAGATAAGCTCAAATCTGAAATTGATCCTCAATTAGATCTTAATATTGAGCAAACAGAAAAAGAGATGATGTTTATTGAAGATAGATTTGGTAGATATAATATTGGATCTAGACAAGAATTAGAAGAAATATCTTCAAGTGATTTACAACAGATAATTGCTGTAGGAACAGATATTTTAAATGCTGTTGATTTAATATATGAAAATGTTCCAGTTGGTCAATTACCACAGTTTATAGAAACTGTTGAAAATGGAACTCCTATATCTATTCAAATAGCAGAATTAGGAAATACAAATAATACTTTAAAAGATAAACTACTTCAAGTAAAAGAAGAGTTATCTAAACTAGAAGCAGATTATCAAGCTATACAAGAACTCAACAAGAAACCAAAGAAATGTAAATTCAATGATTGTTATTTCTTATCAAAATATATAGCAGTTTCAGAGAAATATAAAGATAAATATATAGAAGAAATGATTTCTTCTACTAAAGTAGATATTGATTTTTTTGAAACCGATATCAGAAAGAATACTGAAACTATTGAATTACTAAAAAATTGGGTTCGTAGCGAAGCGATAATAGGCAAAGTTAAGACGCTCTCAACTTCAAATACTGCAATTTTGAATAAGTTAGGTGTATGTAGTCGCCTAGGTGATTTTAATTACATTTTAGAGATGATTTTCTATGGAAGAAGCTTTAATGATTTTAAAGTATTAATTGATCATGTAAGAGATATGTCTAATGATATTATTCAATATAAGTCATATAAGAAAGTCTATGATAATCTAATGACTGAAAAGAAATTGAATAAAGCAAACTTTGATACTTTAAAAGAATTAGAATCTGAAATAAAATCTTTAAACAATAAGTTAGAGTCTATCAGACAGCAAAGAGATGCAGCTAAAAAGTCTGTTGATTTTATCTGGGGAATTATTACTAGACTTCAAGAAAAAGAAACTGATTTAAAAGAATTAAGAACTAGATTTGAAACTTATCTACAGATTGATTCTCAATATAATCAAGTAAATCAGGAATTTACAAAACTCAGTAATCAGTTTAAAGGATCTTCAGAAATTATTCAGAAGATGTCAGATTTATCTGGAGAAATTGTTAAACTTCAATCTGAATTAAATCCTATTACTGAACAAAAGAAATCTCTTGATAATCAGATCTTACTACTGGATAGCTATAGAAAAGATTATAATGAGTATTATGACAAGTATAATATCATAGATAAGTTGAAAAAGTATAGTTCTCCTACAGCTGGAGGAATTCAAACTTTATTCATGGCGTTATATATGGGAAAAACTCTTGATACAGCAAATAATCTATTAGGTATGCTATTCAAAGGTCAATATCAATTACTCAATTATGTAATCAATGAAGACGAGTTTAGAATTCCATTTTCATCCAATGGATTTGCAATTGATGATATATCTAATGGATCTACATCTCAGATTTGTATGATGGGAATGATTATCAATTTAGTTTTATTACATCAAGCTAGTAGTAAGTTTAATATTGCTAGATTGGATGAGATTGATGGTGGTCTAGATACTTATAATAGAAGTGTCTTTGTAGATATATTGCAAAAGATAATTCAAATATTAGGTATTGAGCAACTATTCATTATATCTCATTCATGTGAATCGGCATTATCAAATGTAGATTCTATTCAATTAGCTCCTATATCAGGATATGAAGATACTAATGTTGGAGCCAATATTATTTATAATTGGAGGAACCAATAATGGGAAATATTATAGTATCTGAATCATCCGAAGATCAATGGGCGAATATTATGCTCAAAGAAGCTTATAGTATTCAAGAAATTGATAGGATGCTAAATAAAATTAAAAATGATAACCTAATACAAGATAAAATTCGTAGAAAAAGAGATTGGAAGAAGCCAAGATCAAAGTTTAAAAGTGGATGGATTAAATAATTAAAAGGTGGAGCATTTAGCTCCACCTTTATTTTTTGATATTAAAAAATAATATAATTATATATTATATAGATAGTAACAAGTCCACAAAACCAACCACCAAATTAAAAAATGTAAAGGAGGAAAATAATATGACAAACACTGCAGATTTAATTGCAATTTGGTTTGATGGTCAAGAAGCACTAGATAGACAATTTTCAAAAATAATGTCTTCTGGTGTAAAAACTGTACAAGTAAAATTTCCGTTAAATGAAGAGGTTAAAAAGGAAATTCCTGTGCAGCAGAAGAAGGAAAAAGAGGAACAAACAACTTCTATAGTAGTAGTAAAAGAAAATACTACTACAGACAGCAAAGTGGAAAGTGATAAGTTCACAATACCACTAACTCAATTTAATAAAGATGATTTCTTTAACTTCTTAGATAAGAAGATTAAGGAAATCAAACCGAGCAAGAATGATATTTTGCTTTACAGAAATATCATTGCTTGTGTATTATTTTTGACTGATAAGATAGACATAAACACTGCATTTGCAGAACTTACAGGAAAGAAGACTGAAGCTGCAGAGATCTTTAACAGCATATATAAGTTCTTTACAGGATTAGTTCTATTTCCTGCATGCAACTGCTTAGACATTTCTGAGGTGATTACTTATGAAAAGTTATTTGACATAATGAAACACCTCAACAAAGATCTTGGAAGTAATTATTCGTTTGCATTTGCTTTCAAGAGAACTAAAGACGCTTATGAAGAAGATAAGCGTAAAAACAGAAAAGTAAAAGATATAGTTGGAAATGATATTGTTGAGCCTATATTATTCAACAATACATTATTAACTAATCTTGAGCTAGAAACCGGCAATATTCCTGCACCAAAACTTACAGGAAAAATGCAAGAATTATTACTTAAGAAATTCAGCAATATTCTTAACATTGGTCCTGAAGCTGAATTATTGATTAATGCTAAGCAGTCTGATATTTATGCAAATTGCGGAGTAGATACAGGTCAAGCTGTAGCAACAATCAGGAATAAAGTGTCTGGGTTGATATATAAGCAATTGTGTATTGATCTAGATACCATTGCTGGTACTGGTATCAATGTAATTACGAATGCATATGATGAAGTTAATAAGCAATTTCATGTTGCATTTGTAAACGTGGATGCCAATCCAGAAATTATCAGGAAAATTGTTGCTTGTCCTGGAGAATTTATTCTGGGATCAATAAACAATTATTCTGATAGAGAAGAGTATGAGTCCGTGATGGCTCAAACACTTCCAATTAAGTATTATACATTTTTCGATTTCTCTAAAATGCATAATGTCATTAGTAAAATGAATACTAATGACAAAAAGAAATTCCTAA
>Ga0247608_10005286_pt1 | contig 14032 bp, 14 predicted proteins | sample 176DNAGHGlowgp2_FD_193490 | JGI IMG/M metagenome (GOLD analysis project Ga0247608, IMG submission 193490) | Sheep rumen microbial communities from Palmerston North, Manawatu-Wanganui, New Zealand - 1766 DNA GHGlow gp2 | ecosystem: Host-associated > Mammals > Digestive system > Stomach > Rumen ...
ATTTATGAAATTTTGAATGAAAAGTAATATCTGTAATATGACAAAGTGATATAGTTTGACGTCCAATTGGTAGATATTTACAGTTGAAATGAGCTAATGTGTATACATTTGATATTAATAATACACCTGAGGAAATCATGAATCAAACTAAGAAATCTGATGTAATTATTTCATGTACATGAGCACTACATCTAATTGATGATAGATTTATAGATAAAGAAAAAAATCAAATTATAATAGATGTTTGATATGGATTCTTGGATTGAAAATCTACAGGAGATGTAGATTTTGAAAAAGTTAAGGATAAAGTTTATGCAATTAGTCCCGTTCCATGATGAGTCTGACCAATGACTGTTGCAAGTTTGTTTGGTAATGTTTTCAGGATTTGGTGACAGAAAGAGAAAATTAAAACATTATCTAAATAAAAAATCCTCCGCCTTGGAGGATTTTTTATATTTTTAAACTTAATATTTTTTACAAATTCTTCGCCTTCACGAAAGCTCATCTTGCACATCAATTTGTTTTACCAAGTTCGTTTGCCTTATTCCAATAAATAACTCTAGTCTGACTTCTATCATATATATTTACAGTCCATCACTCTAATATTCATTTCAATGCCATATATGTTTCGCAAGATATTCTTTTACTTGGATTTACATCGAATCAAATCATCGCTTTTTCCTGAGCTGTTTTGAAATATGGATATAACTCGTTAGATTTAGCTACGTATACAAAAGCTACATCCTTTTTAGTTGAAAGAGTATATCATTGCAATAAATGCTTTATTGCCTCTCATCGTGTCACTTCCCTGTTTGGATTGTCTGATGGTGTAGTAGTTTCAACTGTTTCTGTTGGTTGAGTTTCCTGTCTAACCTCTGGCTGAGTATTAGCAATTATTCAACTACTTACTGTATTTTCTACTACATTCTCAGTTATTCATGTTTCATTTTGAGCTGCTCATGTATTGTCTAAAATATTAATGTCTCACGTATCTGTAATCACCTCTCCTGTTCACTCAAATACATATATAGCATCTCATGAACCTAAATCTGAGTCATCTTCTGAATTAAATAGATCTTTTACATAAGATACTGCTCTATCTTTTACTAAATTAAGAGAATTATCATCTTGCATTGCATAAATTCCATAACACACTCATGCAAGGATTAATATAATGTATAACCAATTTGTGAATAAATTTTTAGCGTTATAGAAACCATTAACATCAAATAACTTTCAGATGACTAAATATAATATTCGTCATAAGAATAAAGCTATTGCTAATCATCGATTACCTAAGAATTCCCACAATGTCCAAGCAACTACTGCTGCTATTCCAAGAGTTATAAACAGTATTAATCGTTGTCACCGTTTCACTTCTTTCTTTTTCTTTTTACTATTTGAAGTAGAATGTCATGTAAGAGGTTGAACAATCTTTGGAATTGTTACACTTTCTCTCATAGGTTTATCAGATATTTTTTCTTCAGATTTTTCTTCTGTATTTTCAACTAATGATTCAGCTTTTTCTCATGTGTTTTCATCTTTATCAGTCTCAACCACTATTTCTTTTTTTGCAACTTCAACAACAGCAACTCCATTATCACTTTCTATTCTTGAAAGCTTTTCTTCTGATTTTTCAACTAATTTAACTTTATTATCAGTATCAGATTTATTTTTAGATGATTTACAAAGTGCTGATACAATCCAACTAATAAAGAATACTCATGCATTTAATCCTGCTAATTCATATAAATTACAATTATCTAACATCCATCCTAGCAAAGCTGGTTGACCTACTAAAATATAAAATGCTAAGAAAAATTTAAGTCAATTTGTCATGTTTTGTCTATAAATTATGTAAAATTTGAGCCAAATCTCATATTTTGGACTAACATCCCTTATAGACAATGGTTTTTGTATTTCAAGTCAAAATGTCTAAATTGACGATAGCAATTGGTTATCATTTTTTCACTAATAAAACTTTTTTTGAAAAAAAACTGGTGGGAAAATCCACACCAGTTCTCATTGAAAAGGATTTGGCTTCATCTACCTCTCTTAAAGTTTTCTACTAAGCCAAGAAAAACTTGCCTAGAGATGTTGTCGGTTTCTCCTTTGTAGAATTCTCTTTTACAGAAATCGAGGAAGACCGAAACTTGATCAGCCATAAAATAATCCTCTGCCCACTCATAAAGGGGCTTCATAGTTAAAAAACCCATTTTTTCTTTGTTTTTTAATGTTAGTACTAATTTTAAATCTGTATCGATTAGTATAATGATATACATATTAAAAATCAAGATTAAATTTTGTAAATAGTTTTTACCTAATCATCATGGCAAAAACTCCCTTGCTTTCATACAAACAAAGAGTAGAATTAAAGTTAGATTTATTTATGGATTTTATCATAAAATATGCAGTGAAATATCGTTTTCGTATGAGCTGGTGGGTCCTGACTAAGTAATTTAGTCTGAATTTTATGGGATTTAGGATTTCATAATTTAATATGAATAGATGAACAAGAATCTCAAATTACTCAGCAATTACAACAAAAATGAGTTCAGATTTTTAAGCATTGAAGATATCAGGTGAAGAGTGATGATGCTGTAATATATTCTGCCGCGACCAAAGAAAGTCCTGAAGTGTTGAAATCTTTTGAACTTAAAAAGTCTGAACATAAACCATTCCTAATCTGGGATTATTTCCAATTCCTTTGAGAAATGACCAAGTATTTCAAGAGTATAGGATTTACAGGAACGAATGGAAAATCTAGTTCAAGTGCCATGTGAATTTATATTGCATCACATTGTTTACCAAATTTTGGAATAGGAATAGTCGGTGCTTTAGTGCCTGATTTTGGTGGGAAAAGTTATATGCTAAACATGAAACATAAGGATGAATTGAAAAATATTTTTGACTATATTTTCACGTGAAGAAAATTGGATTATTCGCTTGTGAAGAAATATTATTTCTTATTAGAATCTTGTGAATATCAACGCCATTTCTTGAATTTGAATTTAGATGAAGCTATTATTACGAGTCTAGAATTGGAACATACAGATTATTTCAAAGATTGGGATGATTATGAGTCAGCTTTCTTAGAAATGATCGCAAAAACTAAAGATAAAGTTTACTGCTTAAGAGATTTGAATAGTAAAAAAATCCTGAACGAAAATAAAGTAAAAATTGTAAATAGAGAAAATTTTGATATGCATTTCGTATGGTGAGAACATCAACAAGCAAATGCATCGCTTGTCTGCGAACTTTTGAAATGATTGATGAAAAATGAATGAATTGAAGAATTAACAGCAGAAGATAAAATTCGTGGATATTTGAGAGATTTTAAGTGAATCTGGAGAAGAATGGAATTTTTGAAAAAAACAGAAAATTGAGTTCAGATTTTTAGTGATTATGGACATGTGGCTTCAAGTATAGAATTATGATATAAAGCCTTGAAAGAAAAGTTTCCTGACAAAAAATTAATTTGCATATTTCAGCCACATCAGATGCATAGAATTTTGGTTGGATGGAATGAATTTCCTAATGCTTTGAAACTATACGATGAAAGTTATATTTACGATATTTATGCAGCTAGAGAAAATATCGAAGATTTTGCAAATGAAGAAATTTTCAAAGATTTGAATTTGAAAAGTGTGGAAGATCTTTGAAATGCATTTGCCAAACATTGCGGAAATACTTATCTGAAAGAATTTAGCGAAGTAGAAAATGTAATAGAAAAATCTGACTGAAACTCAATAATTGTAGTTTATTCAGCTGGAAATATAGATTTCAAATTAAGACAATATTTGAGTGTGTTGTAAATAAAAAAGTCTAATATTTATCCATATTTTTTCCTAAGCTTCTCCGTCGTTTCTATCTCTCTTTCTACTCTTTTTTCTATTGCTTCCTCTCTTTTTTCTTCATCTTTTTTTCTTTTCTTATCCAATTTTATACCAGCTCGGCAAAGATAAATAAAAGCAATAAGTATTACCGCCCACGTTCATCAACCCCAATCATAAATAATTTTAGGGAATAATTTGCAAAGTGATATTCAAATGAGTAATCATATATCGATACCTATTGCATATTCATTATCCATAATTTACACTTTAATAAATAAAAAGGAAGAAAACAATATATATCTATATTATATTTATATGATTTATTTTGTCAATTTTTTATGGAATTAATTACTGTTCATAATCACTCTTCAGATTAAACTATACAAAGAATTTTCTTGAAAATATTGATTTCAAATTAAGACAATATTTGAAAATGTTGTAAACAGAAAAAGCAGTAGTAGGTCATACCTGATCTCACCCCTGTGGCGTTGCTCAACTACTACTGCTTTCTGTTCAAGCAGTCTCTTCTCCATTCAGGCTAAGGTTTACAGAAGAAGTATTACTACTTGCATTAGTAGTAGTATACTCATTTTCTTCATTTTTTTCAAGTTTTACGAATTAATATACTAAATTAAAAAATTATGGATTAATCCTAAAATTAACTACAGCTTGCAACTGATCTTCAGTCTTTACCGTACGTAACGTATAATTCAATCATTGTGCAAAATCAGATTGAAAATAATTTACATTTTCTACATCTCATCCTACTGAAGTAATTTTCATATTTCGTGGATAATAAACCATTCATTTTTCTCGCCACATACGCTCAGGCTTCCCATCATAATGATTTACTGGACTAAGAACTAAAATTCATTCCTCTCTTGGAGTGATTCATATTTCATATTTTTTTTCTAATCAACGAATAAATTTTCTATAACTTTCTGGCACAAAAAAATAATAATCAATTACGAGTTGATATTCTCATATTGGCAAATCTGAAAGCGAAAGAACTTCATTTTGCTGTGAAGTAATTAACTGTCATGTCAAAGAATACAGTTTTAATCGCTTCGTAACAAAATCATCTGATTTATTATTTGCTATATTCACATCTCGTGCATATATTTTTCATCATTGAAACTTCGTATTCAAATTGTTTCTAGCTATCATATCTCTAAATTCTTGGCTTACAAACATATCAGAAAGATAAATTTGAATATACCTTTTGTTTAAAACTTCATCTCGATTATTTATCAAATTTCTAGCGATAGTTGTAGAATTTTTATAAAAGTAATCCAAGACTTCAGCTATATATATTTCCTTTTTATTTCAACGAACTTCGCCACGAATTATATCAATTGAAGCGTTAATAAACTGCCATTCCCTCATTTTATCAGAAAATCATGGCAACAATTCTTCAAGTAAATTTGAATCAAGGAATATTACTCATTTTATATATTTATTATGCAAAAGATTCCGTTGCTGTTCACTATACATTTCTCTTACTTTATCCATTTCAAAATCTTCATTAAAAGCTTTTTCATACATAATTTTCAAATTTTTTCAGTCTATATCAGTAAATCAAAACTTGTTTCATGCCACAAATCATAATTGATATTCTCCAAAATATTGAGAATATCGTTCTGGTAAATTCATTCTAGATTTTGGAGCAATATAATCAGCTAAGTATGAATCAATAACTTCAAGATTTTCTATATGTCAGCCACTTAAAGTCACGAAAGCAAACGAACCAAAGAATCATCCATTTGGACGTTTTTCATTTCAGTTTTGAAGTGGAATTAAATAATTATACGAATAATTTTCTCATAATAACGCATAAACTTCCTCACGATGATCATACAAATCTGATAAAAATTTCATTAAAGATTCATAACGCTGAAATCATAATGATGAAAGATAATTTTGATTATTGATTATATAGTACCATACCTCTTCGATTTCAGATTTTTTAGTTTTAAAAATATTTTCTCAGTTTTGATAGGATTTGACTATTGTATCTAGTGTATAAAGTTCATGAGAAACTTCCTTATCAATTGGGAGGAAATAAATTGATAAAGTTTGTAAATCTTTGGTAAAAATATCTAATGCAGACCCCCCAAAAAGTATGTTTGTAATATTTGAATATAGGCTAAATCCCCGAAAAAAAATTAGAAATAATAATGAATATATGAAAAATTGAATTGGAGGCATACCTCATCTTTTCTTCTTTTTTTCTTCTATTCAGAATTGTTTTTCTGTCATTAGTTATTTTATTAAAATCCAACAAAATCTGAGAATATTTTAATTCTCCTATCTGTGAGTGTAGGATTTTTTTTGTAAGTTTCAAGTAAAATAAAAATTACTTGACATTTTATATAAAAAGTGTAATATTATGTACTGAAATAAAATATCAAACAAATAAAAATATTAAGTTATGGGAAATTTAACTAAAAGAGAGCTGTTATCTCATGTAATGAAGCTACATGTGATAATAGAACTCATTAACACAGAAAATTGCTACGATAAAATTGTAAAGTTCTTCCAAATTACCAGCGAACTACAAGATCGTAGTGAAGAAATTATGAAATTACTTCATCCTATAGAAGGGATCAATTTCTGTGGGTGGAAGTCAGCAAAACGTAAGCAATCGGAAAATTCTCGGATGAGAGCCGAGATAAAACTTGATGGGCTTTTGCGTGGAATTAACAAAGCAGGAAGAGATTCTTTTGGACACAACCGTACAAAGCCTGGAGAAGATGTAACTAAGGATAACGTCTATTTTGGAGACGTATGGGGTATTGGAACTTTTAGCATCAGAACGTTCGAAGAGGAATGCAAGAATGACACATTTGTCCAGACACACATACGCAACCAAATTACTAGATTTGTAAAATCCTATAAAGATGTCTTCAATGCTAATTGGCTCAGATTCTGAATCCATTAATTTTATAATGTGGTAGGTCTATCCTATCACATTTTTTAAATTATATTCATAAAATTACTTGACATTTTGTATAAAAAATGTATACAATACACACAAGAAAACAAAATGTCAAACCATTAAAAAATTAAAAAAATGAAATTATTTTCGAAAAATCAGTTCGTTGCTGAGGTTAAGAATCTCAACCAGATCATCAACCACATTAACGAGGAGAACTGCTACGATAAAGTTGTACAGTTCTTTGAAATTACGAGCTATCTCCAAGACCACGCCAGGGAAATCGAGGAGTTTTTACCCACTGTAAGAGGCTTCAAATTCTGTGGAATTAAGTCATCTTATAGGAAAGAATGTGAGTTTAAGAGGGCTAAAGCTAAGCTCGGACTCAATGTATTCATGAGTGAGCTCAACAAAGCTGGCAGAGATAAGTATGGGCACAATCGGACAGAAAGCGGAGAAGCTGTGTCTAAAGACAATATCTTTTTCGGTGACATCGCTGGAATTTGGACTTTCTGCATTGCCGATTTTGAAAACAAATGCAAAAACGATGCCTACGTTCAGGAAAACATCCGAGCTCAAATTACCGGATTTGTGAAGTCCTACGAAGGCTCCTTTAACCTCGATTGGGTTGCTTAAAATTAATTAACTTTTTAATTGTACGGCAGGTTTATCCTGCCGTATTTTTTATTAAAATAACCTTTAAATTTTGATTTTCAAAAAGCACTTGACTCTTTGATTAAAAAACACATATTATATATCGATATACAAATACACAAAAATTTTTTATATGAAAAACTTAATTATTTTTAATTGGCTTGCGATTGTGGGGCTTACCTGCTGTTTGGGTAACATCGCAAACATGCCTGATGACTGGTTCCCTGGAATTAGGGTATTTTGTGTCGCAGTAAGCACCTCCATTCTTGCATTCTTTTCCGCTAAATTCGACAACTATTCTGAAAAGCGGCTATCTAGTAGAGAAAGAACCTATGAGACAAAGCTGTATCTTGGTACAGCTATCCTTGCGGCAATAATACTAATGATTTGTTGCATTACAAGTTGTCCATCCCTGATTACCATGACAGTTTGGATGATTTCGCTCATTGGTATATGTGTGCATCGAATTTCACACAACGAATTTGTGTAAAGAGTCTCGACTCCAAAATGTAAATAATGCGGTAGGTATTTCCTATCGCATTTTTATTTTAAAATTTTGTTTTAAATGCAAACTAAAATCAGATTTCTCTTGCATTTTATGTGAATTTTTTTATAAGTATTCGTTGTAAACGCTCGCGTTTTTTATTATTATGAAATTGCAGAATGCTTGACTTTATTTATGACAGTTTGGATACGGTAAAAAGCCTAAAACATCCAGACAAAAAAATGTACCTTACTTTGACTGCTGCCATTTTTGGTGTGGTTATAGTAACTGGTTTATATTTTGTGCTTGCTGATTATATTTTCAGCGAAGGATATCAAATTTTCTACCAAGCAATGACTGGAACTCTTTAATATTGAATTAATAATTAGAAATTGAAAAGTGATGAAAAATTTTATTCTCTTCACTAAACATTATGCAAGAAACAAATACAGTAGAAATCAAAAAACAAATTGAAGATCGTACATTTAGACGATATGTATTAAGTGTAAACTCTGGTCAAGAAGAACTTGTTCTTGAAAATCTAAAAGAGAGAGTGGCTAGACAATGACTACAAGAAGACGTAATTGAATTACTAAATCCTAAAGTGAATGAGATTTCTATAAGTAAAAAATGAGAAAAGGTTATTAAACAAAAAAGGTTATATCCAGGTTACTTGTTCTTCAAATCTAGAATGAATGATAAAATCTGGTATGTAATCAGAAATACACCATGAGTAAGATTAATTGTGTGAGCTGATACTCATCCTGTTCCACTTACAGATGACGAATTTAATCAAATGATGCAACAAATTCAGGCTTCTGAAGATTCATTAGATATTAAGGTTCCGTTCAAAAAGGGTGATTTGGTACTTATCAAATCATGAGATCTAAAAGGGACAAAATGAACTGTTATCTCTGTTGATTCAGATAAATGATTAATTACTGTAAGTGTTGAATGGTTAGGACAGCTTACACCTACAACAGTTTGAATGGATACTGTGGAAATTGCTCAATAGTTTTATCAAGCAAGATTCCAACTATGATAGAAAACAAAAAAGTAATTACTCGATCATTGATATTTCTATTCCTTAGCTTATCGATTGTGTATGCACTTACTTATCAAAAAAAAGAAAATTTATTCAAAGCTACACTAAAGGATTGAAATGAAATAACTAATCAAACATGAAATCAGATTTGATGATTAGTTGCACAAAATTCTGTAAATCTTGATGAAGATTCTGAAGATGTTTATATTTCAGATTCAGTTTCTTTGTGAGATGTACAACCTAGTTGAGTAAGTATCTCAGATACTCAAACTCTTGATATGGATGAATCTTATACTTCTGTAAGTTTAGGTTCGACTAATACAAAAATACTTCCTGGTACTACTGAATATTTCGGTACTCTAGATATTGTAAACATTTTATGAGAAAAGCCTGAATTTACATTACAAGATTCAAAGTGAAATTACTTTGCATATTACGGAAGTCATTTAGACTTTGTGCAAACAATTCAAACATTAGGAGGAAATGTCTACGAAATGGTGACAGAGTCAGAAATTCTTCAAAATCAATTATTTGGAGATAGAGTAAGTTATATAAATCTGTCCATGTTCAAAGATGTTCGAGTGATGATGGTCATTGAAATCGATAATGATGTTTGGTTATTGCAAATACCTGCAGACAAATATCATTATAGCAAAGACTATCTCAGATCATTATTTATTCACTAATCTAACTACAGATGGCAAAAGAAAAAAAATATGTCAAAGTTGAGAGTGAAAAATCTGAAAACAATGAAGTTTATGGAAAGGATGAACATGGTAAAATTATAAAAATTGAACAAACTGGAGATCCTCAAAAAAGAGCTACTTGTAAAAGAGTGTGGGCAATTATATTATGGATTATTGCGATTGCATTCGAAGTTATGGGGATATTAAAATTAACTGAGGTCATCAATTGGTTCAGCGAATTAGATACAATGTGGTTTTTATTAATCTGTATTGGATTGGATTTATTATTCTTCATTCCCGGTTCATTATTGCGGAAGAAAGCAAATCATATTGATCCAGCTTCAGAAAAAAACAAAACAAAATTCTGGATATGGAATAACTTATGAACGATTCTTTCAGTATTAGCTTTCTTGCCTATTATCATATTTGTATTTACAGACAAAAAATTAGATAAAAAAACTAAAGGTATAGTTGGAACTGTTGCTATCATTGCTCTAACTATTGCAGGATTTGCAAGTTATGACTATAATCCGGTGTCTATGGAATGATTAGAAAGGGCTGAACAAGAAGTGTTACAGGTTAGTCCATCTGGAACAGTATATTGGGCCCAATATAGTAAAAAATATCACGTAGATAAAGACTGTCCTGCTTTCTCAAACAGTGAAACAGTATATGAATGAACAGTTAGAGATGCTTATGAAAGATGATTAACTGATCCTTGTAGAAGATGTATTCCTGAATATAAATGAGATGATATTGATGAAGATATTGAAATTGAAGATAATAAAAATGCAGTAGAAAATAAAGACGAAAATTTGTGAATATGAGATTTACTTTGATGACTCTTTGAGTAAAATCTAATTAATTTATGTTGAGTAACTATCTCAAATACTCAAATTCCTATCTGGCCTGAGTCTTCTACCTCAGAATGTCTAAGCTTCTACGAATGTTCTACATTTGTTAGACTGTCCAAGTATGGGAAATTAAACATTTATTTGATTATTAAGCTTGAAAATGGCAAAAGTGCAAACTATTCTCAATCTTGAGATTCCTGCCGGGAAAGCTCAACCAGCTCCTCCTCTTGGACCTATGCTTTGAGCAAACGGTGTAAATATCGGTCAATTCACAAAAGAATTCAACGAAAAAACTTCAGATTATATGAAAAAGTTCGCCCCTACAGATGTTAAAATTAAATGTAAATTGACTATCTTTGTAGATAGAACCTTTCAAATAGAAATCTGAGCTCCTATTACGTCAGGATTAATAAAATGGAAGTTACATCTTGCTAAAGGTTCTGGAGAACCTAACAAGAATAAAGTTGGGAAACTTTCAAGAGCAGATTTGGAAGAAATCTATGAAATTAAGAAGGACGATTTAAATGCAAACAGCGTTGAAGAGTGAATTAGAATTATTGCTGGAACTGCTAGAAATATGGGAGTTGATTGTGATTTAAAATAAGATTTCTATTCTCTTTAGAGAAATGAAATATTACTGTGGCAGAAAGTAAAGACTTTCGCTATGGACCACTTTTACTTTGATTATTTGTTATTATTATGCCAACACACGGAAAAAAGTATGTTGAAGCTAAGAAAGCTATCGACAATCAAAAGCAATACAGCGTTGAAGAAGCTGTAAAATTAGTTAAACAAACTAACTACGTTAAATTTGATGCAACTGTAAATATTGCTATCAAAACTAACGCAAATCCTAAGTACAACGATCAAATGCTTAGAGCCACAACTATCCTCCCTCACTGAACAGGAAAAACTAAAAGAGTTGCTGTATTCGTAAGTGATGATAAAGTTGAAGAAGCTAAAAAAGCTGGTGCAGATATCGCTGGATTTGAAAGTTTGTTAAATGATATCAAAACTGGTAAAATGGATTTCGATGTTTTGATTACTACTCCTGAACACATTAGAGATTTAGCTCCAGTTGCTAAACAACTTGGACCTAGAGGTTTAATGCCTAGTCCAAAAGCTGGAACTGTCGCTATGAATGTTCCTCAAGCTGTGGAAGAAGTTAAGAAATGAAAAATCGAATTCAGACTTGATAAAACTGGAAATATTCATGCAGGAGTTGGAAAAGTTTCTTTTGATGATGCTAAATTGGTAGAAAATGTTAATGCCCTACTTGCAGCTATTGAGGAAAATAAACCAACTGGTGTAAAAGGAAAACTTATCAAAAAGGTTGTTCTTAGTACAACTATGAGTCCTGCAGTAGTAATTGCATACTAGTAATTAATTTATTTGAAAAAATAAAAAGCTGACCAGAAATGGTCAGTTTTTTACTTGAAGTTTCTTACATAAACATTACTGAAGAAATTCTTAACAAGACTTTGTTAAAACTAATAAAATAAAAAAGTTATCAATAATTTGACAAATTAATAAAAAGACATATAATGTACTATATAAAATATTTTATTTTTTATTAATAAAACATGAAAAAAATTTTTAATCTATTGTGAATGATAAGTATTGTAAGTTTATCTTCCATTTCTTGCACCTTCGCCTATACACAGGAACAAAAAGAAGCTTATCAATGGGCATATAAGTATGGAATTACTACACAACCAACCATCGAAGATGCTAAAATGAATTCACCTCTTACTAGACAAGCTTTTGCCAAAATGGTAGTAAATTATTTAGAAAATATTGTGTGAGCAAATTTAACAACAAATTCTTGTCATTTTCCTGATGAAAATAAAATTACTAACAATTTAAAACCACATACTAAAAAAGTTTGTGCCTATGAAATTATGTGATCAAATTGAAAGAATTTTAATCCCACTCAACCTGTTGACAGAGCTCAGCTTTGAACCGTCATATCTAGAATGTTATGGTGAAATGAATATAACGCGAGTGGAAAATGATATTATATTTACCATTTAAATGCATTAAAGCAAAGTGAGATTATAAACAATATAAATAATCCACAAAAAAAGACCAAAAGATGAGATGTAATGATTATATTCAAGAGAATGTATGAGAAATATGGTCCAAATATTAACATGAATAATAGCGAAAATTCTGCTTATAGTGATATTAAAATATCCACTAACGATATAACTACAGATAATACAACTTCTGATTATAGCATTATTAATGCAAAACCTGATAGTAATGGTTTCATGTATTATGATAGTTACTTAGATAGACCTGCATTATCAAATGCCATGAAAAATATGAAATTACGTTCAACAGATTGTTCAAATATTTTTTGTCAACAAGTTGGTGATGATGGCTCGTACAATAACCAAAAACATTATTATTGGAATGAAAAAAAATCAACCATGATTTTAATTCCTGGGGTATATTATGTAAATGACTGTGATTACTACGATAAAATATATTGATTAGATAATAATTCTTTAGATACACCATCTACCAATTCTGACAATTCATGGATAGACGAAATGATAAAAAATTGGAAATGAGATATAATTAAAGCCGAAGATTTAGTTTCAAAAAAGGAGAATAAACACAGTGCTTATGTAAAGCTAGAAAAAAGAGCCTTATTTGTAGATGAAGAATATAATTATATTCTAAAAATTTGACCAGAATTCGTTTGATATACAATGGAGGTATATTATAATGATATTAATGAAGTTGCCGAAATTTACATAAGAAGTAATTCTAATGATATCCGGTTCCAAGTAGCAGTTGAACCACGAGAAGATTGTAAATATATTAATTTTAAGTACGGAAATGAATATATATGGTGAGCTAACGATGAGCGCGTATTTACGAGACAAAGTAGATACAAAAATGATTGGGCTGAATTAATTACAAATGTAAAAAGTTGAAAATCAATAGACGAACTTGACAAACAACACAATTGTAAAGAACAATGATTCTAATCATATCAATTAATTGTTAAACCTTCTCTACCTTAAAATATTAATAATAAATCTGGCCATCTTGTGGCTAGATTTTTTATACACTTAAAACTTCTATTTAAACGCCAAATTTTCTCTATTATTTCTATAATTTTATACCTTCTAAATATAAAGTTTTAAAAAAGTCATCAAAAAATTGACAAATTAAAAAAAAGATATATAATATATATGTTATTATTTATGAAAGGGGGATAATAACGCCTAGGGAACAGAATATGAAATTTAATTATGATTAAGTATTCGATCGAACAATTAAGCTTAGCTTGATCAGAATCATTTTCATTTGCTGTTATGAATAAATTGGTTCTACACACAAAATTTACCGATTTATTTCCCTAAACTAAACACTATATGCACACAAGCAAAAATCAGAAATCTTCGTGATTTCTTACGATTGTAGCATTTGTGATGGTTCTTTTCTGAGTAGGATATATATTTTCTTGTTTGTCGTGAAGTGAAACTTTTGCGATTAGTAATAATGAAGATATCCCTCCTTA
>Ga0247608_10005287_pt1 | contig 14032 bp, 12 predicted proteins | sample 176DNAGHGlowgp2_FD_193490 | JGI IMG/M metagenome (GOLD analysis project Ga0247608, IMG submission 193490) | Sheep rumen microbial communities from Palmerston North, Manawatu-Wanganui, New Zealand - 1766 DNA GHGlow gp2 | ecosystem: Host-associated > Mammals > Digestive system > Stomach > Rumen ...
TCACCGCGGATATCACGGATGAGCTCTTCTTCCAGCACGATCGGCCTTAACTTATAAGATTTCACTTCATCTTCGCTTAAGCCCTTAAATTCTTCACCTGTCCACTCCCTGGCCATCACACCGTTTTCCATATAAATAACGCGGTCTACGGCATCTTTCAGATACCACAGTCTGTGCTCTGAGATGATGATGGTCTTGCCCTGGCGCTTCCATTCAAGGATAGTGCCTCTCAAAAGTTCAATTGAATCAAAGTCGAGATTCGACGAAGGTTCGTCCAGCAGGATTATATCCGGCAGGAGTGCGGCTACGGATGCGCATGCGATCCTCTGCTTCTGCCCTCCCGAGAGATCGAAAATACTTCTTCCGAGAAGTTCATCGAGATCCATCTCAGCCACGACATCATTTAATCTGGACTTGATCTCTTTGGGCTCAAGACCGATATTTTCAGGGCCAAAGGCTATCTCGCCATCAGTATCGACAGAGAAAAACTGGCTTCTGGGATTCTGGAAAACAGTTCCGACAGTGCCTGCAAGCTCATGAAGTTCAGTCTTTTTGACATCATGTCCGGCAACAGTTATATTGCCTTCAAGCTCTCCTGAATAGTAATGCGGGATAAGCCCGTTGATAAGCCTTATTATCGACGTCTTGCCGGAGCCTGAAGCACCGCAGAGAAGCACTGTCTGGCCCTTTTCAATCTTGAGGTTGATGTTATTCAGGGAACCGTCCTTGGAACCCTTGTACTGAAAGTTTACGTTTTCGAGCTTTACGATACTCATAAGAAATACTTGAAGACAACGAAGATGACTGTCGCAGCAGCAAGGAAAGTCATTAAGAGATAATCAGCAACGCCAAGCTTCAGCTCTATTACGCTTGACCTTTTGGCATCTCCGCCAAGACCCCTTGTGATCGCTGCCGCGGACAGCTCTTCGCCTATGTTAACGCACGAAAAAAGGAGCGGTATCATTCTAAATTCAAACATCCTGAGGACATTGCCGCCGCCAAGCATGACGCCTCTCATCCTCATGGCATCGTTGATAGAAGAATATTCTTCCTTGATCGTCGGGAAAAATCTCATTACAACTGCCAAAGAAACTGCGATCCCGTCAGGAACATGCATCTTCTGCATGCAGGACATGAATTCGCCGATCTTTGTCGTTCTAACCACATACCATGCCGTGATGATCGCGGGCATGAACTGGACTACGATCCCACAGTATCCTATCAGCAGCGAAGCGATAAGGCCTTCTGACTGCTCAGACAGGAAATAAAAAGTCAGAACAAGAGCTGAAGCATACGCCAATAAGAATTTCAGAGCGGAAGAATACTTCTTCTCAAGGATCATAAGTATTATCGGTATCAGAGTGATGGACAATCTTATAGCCCACAAGAACGGTGTTGTCGCACTCATCATGACGATGAGTGATACGACAAATACCATAAACAGCTTTGTTCTGGGATCGAGCTTCATGTTATACGATTCCGGCCTTCTCGAAATGCTTCTTTACTACAGCTTTGCCGAGAACTGCACCGATGCATCCGAAGATGAAGCACAGAACAACGAGCACGCCAATAGTCTTAACGTTGATAGCAGCGAAAAGGTTATTTGCATATTCAGCAGAATAACCGCCGTCGATAAGATCCTGTCTGTAGGATTCGGCTGTTACAAGGATCGGGAAATAGTTAGCGCAGATCCAGAGATTGAAAACGCCAAAGCTGATCACGATCTTCTTGAAACTCTTATACTGACCTGATTTTGCTATGAAATCAGCAACGAGTCCTGAACCAATAATGAGCGGAGCTCCGAGATAACCCATGCCACCAATGAACATGATGATCGCCAAAAGTACTGACACAATGGTGATCATGCCGAACTTATCAACTTTCGTATAGAAGAGCATCATGGGGATACCGCTTGCCAGAGGCAGTATGACTACATATGCTGCAACGATATAAGGGTGAATATAACCGAGCATACCAAATGCAAATTCAACAGCAAAAAGGATCGCTGCAAATATACCGACTGTTATAAAATCTTTTGCCTTAAGCTTCTTACTTGTATTCTCCATAAAACCCTCCGGTTATTCAAATGTTAGCCAAAACTAATATTCGCAGAAAATCATAGTTAGTTATCTCTAACTTGTCAACACATTTTTTCTTGATATTCCTCAATCCCTTGTGATAATTGACGTTTTTTGTATTTCCCGCTTGCAATTTTTCGATTGATAAATATAATGTTAGCCGAGACTAATTAGGTAAGACTAACTTATGTACGCACTATCTTACTAAATACTTATATATAGGGAGAATGACATGATGCCTATTGTAGTAGCCGATTGCGGCGAGGAATTGATCGTAAGAAAGGTCGGTGGCAGTCCGGAAGTAAAACTTCACTTGGAGAACCTCGGAATCGTTCCGGGCGGACTTGTAACCCTTATCAACGTTAACGACGGAAGCGTGATCCTTAAGGTAAAGGAATCCAGGATCGCACTCAATAAAGATATGGCCATGAAGATCATGGTATGACGCGGTTATTAAATAAACAGGAGGAATATATGAAGACACTTAAGCAAGCGAAGATCGGGCAGACCGTTAAGGTCGTAAAGCTCCATGGTGAAGGCGCCGTAAAGCGCAGGATCATGGACATGGGAATCACCAAAGGCGTTGAGATCTATGTCCGCAAGGTAGCTCCTCTGGGCGATCCGGTCGAGGTTACGGTAAGAGGTTATGAGTTATCTCTCCGTAAGAACGATGCCGAAATGGTAGAAGTCGAGTAAAAATGCGCTTGCTCGCTAGGGCTTCCGCGCTTCGCTTGTGCAGAATCGCTCGCATGCGCATTTTTACTCTAGCAGAGCACTGAACCGAAAGTTAATGGAGGAACAATTAATAATATGGCAAACCAAGAAATCAAGATCGCATTAGCGGGTAACCCGAACAGCGGTAAGACAACACTCTTCAACGCTCTCACGGGTTCAAACCAGTTCGTAGGTAACTGGCCGGGCGTAACAGTCGAGAAAAAGGAAGGTAAGCTTAAAAAGCACGACGGCGTAACCGTTACGGACCTTCCGGGTATCTATTCCCTCTCCCCTTACACATTAGAGGAAGTCGTAGCACGTAATTATCTCATCGATGAGAATCCCGACGTTATCCTCAACATCGTAGACGGTACGAACTTAGAGCGTAACCTCTACCTCACAACACAGCTTACAGAATTAGGTATCCCTGTCGTAATGGCAGTTAATATGATGGATATCGTAAATAAGAACGGCGACAAGATCGACCTCGGCATGCTCTCAAAGCAGATGGGTTGTAAGGCTGTCGCTATCTCCGCTCTCAAGGGCACAGGCATTATGGAGGCAGCTGAGGAAGCAATCAAGGCTGCTAACGGAACAAAGACAGTTCCTCCCCACTCTTTCTCCGGCCCCGTCGAGCACGCTCTGGCTCACATCGAAGAGGCTTGCCTCCACGATATGAACGCAGATAAGCAGAGATGGTACGCAATCAAGATTTTCGAGCGCGACGAGAAAGTAATCGAGAAGCTCGGCATCTCAAAGGAAACAATCGAGCACATCGAGAACGACATTAAGGCAGCTGAAGCTGAGCTCGACGACGATGCAGAATCCATCATCACAAACGAGCGTTATGTCTATATCGCTTCTATCATCAAGAGCTGCTACAAGAAGCAGTCCAAGGCTAAGCTCTCCACATCAGATAAGATCGACAGGATCGTAACAAACAGGATCTTGGGTCTCCCTATTTTCGCTCTCATCATGTGGCTCGTTTACTTCATCGCAATGACCACATTCGGTGCAAATCTCACAGACTGGACAAATGACAATCTCTTCGGCGACGGTTTCTTCCTCTTTGGCATCGGCCAGAAGCAGTACGACGAAGACGTTGATAACTGGGCCGGCGAAGCAGTATTCGTTGACGGCGTTAAGGCTGTAATCGACGAAGCTGCCGAGAACGATATTACAGGTGCAGAAAACCTCCAGGCTGACTTCGAAGATGCTGATTTCGGCGCTTTCGAAGAAGACTACGGTTTCTTTGCTGACGAGCTCATCGACAAGGGTTACGACATCGAAGCACCTCTCGTTGAATCAGGCGCATTAGATGAAGAAGGCGAATTTACTGCTCCCGGTATGGATGAGACAGAAGGCGCAGTATTCGTTCCCAGTATCCCTGACATGGTATCAGGCCTCCTCGAGAAGGCAGGCGCTAACGAGTTCGTTACAGGACTTGTAGTTGACGGTATCGTAGGCGGTGTCGGCGCAGTATTGGGCTTCGTTCCCCAGATGCTCGTGCTCTTCTTCCTCCTCGCATTCCTTGAATCCTGCGGATACATGGCAAGAGTTGCATTCGTACTTGACCGTATCTTCAGAAGATTCGGTCTTTCCGGTAAGTCATTCATCCCTATGCTCGTATCTTCAGGATGCGGCGTTCCGGGCATCATGGCATCACGTACGATCGAGAATCAGCGTGACCGCAGAATGACCATCATGACAACAACATTTATCCCTTGCGGCGCTAAGCTCCCTATCATCGCTTTGATCACGGCAGCTTTGTTCCGTCACACCGCATTCAGCGGCTCCTGGGTAGCACCTTCTGCTTACTTCATCGGCGTAGCTGCAGTAGTTATCTCAGGTATCCTCCTCAAGAAAACAAAGCCTTTCGCAGGCGATCCCGCTCCGTTCGTAATGGAGCTCCCTGCATACCACTGGCCGACACTTGGAAACCTCCTGAGATCCATGTGGGAGCGCGGCTGGTCCTTCATAAAAAAAGCAGGCACAGTTATTCTCATCTCCTCTATTGTTATCTGGCTCGGATCCGTTTTCGGAAATGCAGGTGACGGATTCGGATTCGATCCGGATATGGAGCTCGAAGCTTCCGTACTCGGTATCGTAGGTAATGCAATCAAGTGGATATTCGCTCCTCTCGGCTTCGCTAACATCAAGGCTACTATCGCTACTGTAATGGGTCTTGTTGCAAAGGAAGAAGTTGTCGGCGTATTCGGTGTTCTTGACTTTGAAGGCTTAACACAGCTCTCAGGCTTCGCATTCCTCATCTTCAACCTCCTCTGCGCTCCTTGCTTCGCAGCAATCGGTGCTATCAAGAGAGAGATGAACTCCGCTAAGTGGACATGGTTCGCTATCGGCTATCAGTGCGTATTCGCTTACGCTATCGCACTCATCGTTTACCAGTTCGGCCTCCTTTTCACAGGCGCTGTAAACGTTATCGGATTGATCTTCGCTCTGCTCGTTCTTGCAGGACTTGTGTACCTCCTTGTAAGACCTGCCAAGAAAGCAAAGTAAAGGACTGTACATATGATCGGCTGGCTTGCTGCAAACTGGGTTAACATCTTAGTAATAGCACTTGTTGCTGTTGCCGTATTCTTTGCAGCAAGGAGCCTGATCAAAGACAAGAAAGCCGGCAAGAGCTCATGCGGATGCAACTGCTCCCACTGCGCCCTTGCAGGCAAATGTCACAGTCAGCACAAAAAGTAAAAGAATTCACATGCCATAAATGACTTGGGCTGTCTCCTAGCAGAGGCAGCTCTTTTCATATTCCTTACGGATTTCATGGATGATGCGGGTTCACCCGAACGCCGAGTAATCGAATTCGCCTTTATTCCCGTCGATATCCGTGTAGTAGATTATCTTCTTCTCAGTATCGAATGATGTGAGATATTTGCCCAACAAGGGCGCGAAAAAGTCATCGTCAGCAGTATATTCGCTGCCATTCCTGTCGCTCTTATAATGGCAGGCAACGCGGTTGTCTTCCTGCTTAAAACCGCCTTCATTGTAGCGCTGTTCATCAGTCATCATGAAGTAAGACAAACAGTTGCCGGATTCCATGGCGAAAGTCGGATCCACATGATAATTCTTTCCGTTTATCGTCACATAGGTCCACGCATGTCCCTCACCGTCAGATTCACGGTTGCCGCCACATCCTATAGCATCCACGCCTGCCTGAAGGAGCAGAAACGAGAATGCTGCAGAGCATTCAGCGCAGATGCCGTGCTTTGTCGTAAAGAACCTGTATGCACAGATGCCCTGAACAGCTTCATCGCTCATCTTGTTATATGTATCGTAATCGTAAGTATAATTGTTGGCAAAGTAGATATAGAGTGCAAGGACCTTTTCGACATCAGAATAATCGTCCCTTAAGACTTCATTCAGAATGCCGGTGACCATTTCCTCAAATTCCGCCTGCTTTTGAGCAAGCTCTTCTTTTGGGATCTTATACTGGAATGTAGCCTTTCCGTCCTTAAATGCCCCGGCGTAATTAGACTCTGTATATACTTCGTATACAGGCTGGAAATTGCTCGGGAACTGTCCTAACATCCAGTCGTAATCATTCTCGGACTTTACCGCGAATTCCTCTTCCCCGTTCTGTACCGCTTTTATATAGTTCTTGTAGGCGTCATACATGTCTTCGCCCATGATATCCAGAAATATCGAAGACATGACGACCGGCTTATATTCATAGTGGCCGCGGGCTTCAGTAGTTGCAGTGGCTTCTGTGGTCTCAGTAACCGCTTCAGAAGTCTCGGTAACAACAGCACTTGATGCAGTAGTTACGTCAACCGTCGCAGAACAGCCTGTCAGGATGCAGGCTGTGACCAGAACAGTTACACTTCTTATCAACGATCTCTTCATAACACTTCCCCGATACAGATAATTAACGGCAGCATTATACAACAAGAATAATAAAGTATTGCGGCAAATAAAAATGACGCTGCGCGATGATCACATGTCCTCTAATGCCGACAAGGTCTTTACGTCGATATTGTTAAAGGTGAAGCGGTCAAACTTTGAGATACTGCCTTCGAAAATGACTAACCTTCCGTCAGGCATGCTTTCCGTGGCTCTCTTGGAAGCTGACAGCGGGCTGTTCTCCGGTTCCAGGATCGCGGTCGGAACAGTGCAGTCAGGGAGGATTTCATAGAGCCTTACCATAAGCTCGGGATCTTCAGAGAACTTCAGTGCCTGATTCTCATTGAGATACGGCTGAACGATCACCATGCCCTTGATCTCATCCTGTCTTTCGACGCCGGTGTAAAGCGAGATAACGCCTCCGAGATCATGTCCCCACAAATAGATATTATCCATGTCGATCTCAGGAATGTATCTCATCTCATCGATTACCGCGAAGTGGTCTAAGACCTGCTCAAAATACACATCAGCAACAGTTTTGACGCCGCTTCCGCCCGAACGCCTGATTATCTCGCTCTCATGCGTGTTCTTTACGAACAGCACAGCGCAGCCGTTCTCTTTAAGCGCATCTGCAATGGTCTGATATTCGTAATAAGTGCTGCCCAGCTCACCGCGCATTACAACCGTCTTAAAAGGGCCGACGTCGTTTGTCTCAGGGAGGAACAGCATGGCTTTTACGACATTTTCATCACGGAAGAATGTAATTTCTTTCTCATAAGAGGAGACTTGGGATACGACAGGCTTTCTTATCTCATAATCGAAAGGCGCCTCGCGCTTCACGGGCGCTTCTATGACCGCTTCATTTGCGAGTTCATCGATTATGCTCTTATCACTCTCAGAAGCTTTGGGCTCAAGCACGGCAAATCCTGAGATGACGATAAGTGATGCAAGGCTCATTGCAATGGCCTTAAGGCTCTTCTTTGCAGGATGCTTGATGCTTACGATCCTGCGCTTCATTGACTTAAAGCCGCTCCTCATGCCGGTCGTCATCGTAAATCTGTAGAATTCAGACTTCCTCTGCATCTGCATTACCAGTGCCTCAGCGTAGGTCTCGGCATGATCTGTACCGTAAACATTTATGACTTCTTCATCGCAGGCCAGTTCGCAGTCTCTTCCCGAGAGGATAAATGCCGCCCAGATAACCGGGTTATACCAGTTAAGGGCAAGTACAAGATGCCTTACGATAACCCACAGAAAATCGCCGTGCTTATAGTGGCAGGCTTCGTGGCAGATCGCATATTCATTGGTCCTTGAAGGTTCCGGATCGACATAGATCCCATTAAACAGAAGGAACGGCACACCCCTATGGGATATTGCGTACACCTTAAGTCCGCTCTTAGGGTCGGTCCCGAGATACGTTCTCTTTCTTCTGCAGAAGATAATAAAACCGGCATTATACGCTGTCAGCGCTATTACTGCCGCCGCAGTTACCGATACATAGATGCAGTTAAGGACCGTGCCGGTATTAATGTGCTTTCGTACGATCCTGTCAGGAGCAGCTGTATTGCTTAAGGCCTCAGTATCTTCAGCCTGTTCCTGTACTTCGCCCTGCTCGAAAACCACTTCCGGCAGGTCATCTTTTTCGAGATCTGCAAAAGGCTCGGCATCTTCGAAGTACGCATTCTCATAGACGGCCTTCTCGAAAGCTTCGGGGATCATTGAACTTATCTCATCAGTAACGGTGACCTTGATCCTGAGGAACGGCGATATGATCATGTATAAAGGGATCAGGAGCCAGATGGCATACTGATGCCTCTTAAGCATCCTGCCTTCCGCTAGACGCCTTATGAGCATTATGGCTGCCGCAATGAGCGTGACACCGATAATGTACCTAAGCATTTCAGCCTTCCTTTATGATCCTTCTAAGCTCTGCTAACTGTTCATCCGTAAGCCGGTCGGAATCGATCAGATTGGAGATCATGAGGCCGACGTTGCCATTGTAGACCTTGTCAAGGAAAGAAGCAGTCTCTTCGAGCTCAGCTTCAGTCCTGCCGACCACGGGATGGAATCTCTTTGCCTTATCTTCCTGAACGAAAGTTATGGCGCCCTTCTCGGTCATGCGCTTAAGGAGTGTTATGATGGTATTCTTGCCCCAGCCGGTAACGGGACGGAGCTCTTTTGTAAGCTCGGTTATAGTCATGTCTCCCTTGTTCCAGAGACAATCTGCGATCTTCCATTCTGAATCTGATAAACGCATCTTTTGTTCCTCCAATAAATACAAGAAAAATATAACACTCAGGTAGACGACCATCAACCGCAGTCGGTCACGCGGCCTTAAGCCTCTTTCGCTCTTCCATGCGAGCCTTTCTGATACGGCGTCTGTATCTTGCTTCTTCCCTGTCCCTTATGAATATAAAGTAGATCACGCCTGCAAAGAACGCATATAGCGCAAGCATTATGAGACTTGCGGCTGACGTCCTGTCATAGGCAAAAGACCCCATGAAGAACTGGTTCTGAAGATACATCATGAGCGTAAGGTTCGTTCTGAAAAGGTCATAAGGACTGCTGATAATGGACGGGATATCATACATGCCGACTCCGTCAACAACAGTGATGACCGTAATAAAGAAAAGGATCGGCCGCATGCACGGAAGCGTTACTCTGAGGAAAGTCTGGGGCCTCGTGGCGCCGTCGATCTCTGCCGCCTCCATTACTTCCACAGGCACACCGGTAATGCCCGCAATTACATAGATAAACGTGATGCCGAAATGGCTGTAGATACTTAAGAGGATTATGAAGAACCTGTCCGACAGAAAGAACTTAAAATCATCAGCCGTGAATCCGAACCCGTTCATCGCAGATGCTGCTACGACAAAAAACATCGTGCTTCCGACAGTCGACATAAAATGGCCGGTCAGAACAGAGCCAATGTTGGTTCCGTCTACGAGCTTCGGGAAGAAAAATGCCGTCTTATAAAAGAGTCTGCCCTTGATCTTCAGGCGCCTGTCAGTGATAACAGCAGCAAGCCAGAACGTGAAAATAAGCTCGGGAACGGCATAAGCCACCCACATGATCATCGTATTCCTGAACGCATCGTGAAATGACGTCGACTGAAAGATCTCCATGAAATTCTTATACCACGGCTCTCCGATCGACGGCAGGAACTGAGGAGGATCGGTCCTTCCCTGTCCCTTTATGTAGCAGAAGGCATAGTATACGGTGTTTGCGAGCGGATAGAAATGAAAGATCATGAACGCAGCAGCAAACGGGATCATGAAGATATAACCCCATTTGTTATAGTGACGTTCTATATTACGATGCTTTCTTCCCATGCTTTTTTCGAAGCCCCTCGAAAACTATTACCGGTACAATTTCATTGTGCGTTTTTTGTGCAGGTACACGAATGTATACCGATATAATAACATTCGGTAGACATAAGTCAACCTTAATGCTATATTGACGATATCATTCCCGGGTGAGGTATGCCGCTACGAGCACCAATGTTCTGACAAGATCCAAGACCAAAAGAAGAGATACTATCCTGAAGATAGTATTCTATTCAATATCGCTCCTCATGGCATTCTTAAGCTTCTACCCGTTCTTCATCTTCCTTAAGGAGTCTTACAACTACACCTTCGTCGAGAAACAGGTCTACATAGGAAAGCTCGTCACCGCTCATTATCATCAGTTCTCTACTTATATCGATGCATTCTGGAAGAATTACAAATACCTCTTCATCGGACTGGGCAATTCCCTTCTGGTATCCGGCCTCAGCACGATCTTAACCGTATACTTCTCCGCCCTTACCGCATATGCACTCACTGCATATAAATGGAAGCTTCGAAAAGTGTGCAGCGCAATAATCATGTTCGCCATGATGATCCCTTCCACGATCTCCACTTACGGATTTCTCCAGCTCATATTCCAAATGCGCCTGACCAATAAGCTTTTCGTATACATCCTCCCGGCCATGGCCTCACCGATGACGGTCTTCTTCATGTGCATGTATCTGCAGGCATCGCTCTCCTACGAAATGATCCAGTCAGCAAGGATCGACGGCGCCGGAGAATTCCGCATCTTCAACCAGATCATCCTGCCCCTCATGAAGCCCGCCGCAGCAACCCAGGCGATCTTCGCATTCGCCGCAAGCTGGAACGACGGCTGGATGCCCGCCATCACGATCTCCAAGATGGAAAAGAAAACGCTCCTGCTCATGTTCGGTCCCATCTTCTACCTCGACAACAATGACTTCCTTGTGGTTCTTGCAAGCGTTATCCCGCTCCTGATCCTCTATGCCGTGTTATCGAGACACATAGTTGAAGGCATATCACTCGGCGGGCTGAAGGAGTAAGCTCAAGCAGCTCTGCTGCCGCCTTCAGGTTAATTCTGCCTTCTTCCGCCTTCTTCAGGCTTTTTCCACAGCGCCACTGTAATACATGCCCTTATTTAGGGGCAACAATTATATAAAAACGCTTGTTTATATAATTGTCGGCCTTTTTTTACCCCCTGTATTACAGTTGCAGCTTGTCTTCAGCAAATAACCACTGCAAATTAAAGAGGCTGTCTCTCACGAGGCAGCCTCTTTAACTTTAACCTTTCGACGCTTCAATGAATTTCTTGAAGATCGGATGAGCCCTGTCAGGTCTGGACTTGAATTCAGGGTGATACTGGACGCCCAGATAGAACTTGTGGCCGGGTATTTCCATCTCTTCAACAAGTGAGTCGTCAGGAGCCGTACCTGCAAAGCGTGCGCCGCTCCCAACGAACCTGGCCCTGTAGTCGTTGTTGACTTCATATCTGTGTCTGTGGCGCTCCTGTATCTCATGTTTTCCGTAGCACTCGAAAAGAAGGCTGCCTTCTGCGATCTTGCACGGGTAAGCACCTAAGCGAAGCGTGCCGCCCTTGTCGATGTCATCGCTCTGGCCGGGCATGAAGTCGATGACCTTGTTGGCGCACTGCTCGTCGAACTCACCGGAGTTCGCGTCGGCGATGCCTAATACATTGCGCGCATATTCGATTACCGCGATCTGCATTCCGAGGCAGATGCCGAAGTAAGGGACATTGTTCTCGCGCGCATATTTTGCGGCGAGGATCATGCCGCTTATTCCGCGGTCGCCAAAGCCGCCCGGAACGATGATGCCGTCAAGGCCTGAGAGCATGTCGCCTACTGTCTGCTCGTTTATTAACTCAGAGTCGATCCAGTCGATATTTACCTTAACGTCGTTGGCATAGCCTGCGCTCTTGAGGGCTTCAGCGACTGAGAGATATGCGTCGTGAAGGTGGACATATTTGCCGACAAGACCGATCCTGACTTCCTTTTCGATGTTATGGATCTTATCGACCATCTCTTTCCAGTGCGTAAGATCAGCTTCGCCTGTATCAAGACCGAGCTCCCTGCAGACGATCTCGGAGAAATGCGCTTCTTCGAGCATCAGAGGAGCCTCGTAAAGAACCGGCAAAGTAATGTTCTCGATTACACAGTCTTCCTTGACATTGCAGAAGTGTGCGATCTTCTTCATGATCTCATCTTCAAGCGGTTCGTCGCATCTGAGGATCAACACGCCGGGATTTACGCCCATTCCCTGCAGTTCTTTTACTGAATGCTGTGTGGGCTTGGACTTGTGCTCGTCAGAGCCTCTTAAGAACGGAACGAGGGTTACGTGGATAAAGAGGCTGTTCTCTCTTCCGACTTCCAAAGATATCTGTCTTACTGCTTCTATGAACGGCTGGGATTCGATATCACCGACCGTACCTCCGATCTCTGTGATGACGACATCAGCGTTTGTTTTCTTGCCTACGCGGTATACGAATTCCTTTATCTCGTTTGTGATGTGCGGAATAACTTGAACGGTCGAGCCTAAGTACTCGCCTCTTCTTTCCCTGTTGAGAACGTTCCAGTAAACGCGGCCGGATGTGAGATTTGAATACTTGTTCAAGTCTTCATCGATGAATCTCTCATAGTGGCCTAAGTCGAGATCCGTCTCCGCGCCGTCTTCCGTAACGTATACTTCGCCGTGCTGGTAAGGGCTCATAGTACCCGGGTCGACGTTGATATAAGGGTCGAGCTTCTGTGCTGCGACCTTAAGGCCTCTCGCCTTCAGGAGCCTTCCCAAGGATGCGGCCGTGATCCCTTTTCCCAGACCTGAAACAACACCGCCGGTTACAAATATATATTTAGTCATCATCATCATCTCTTTTCATAAATTCTAAAAATAATTTCTCTAAACAAAATTCTAAGTAATCCCCAGAGTTCGAAAACTCCGGGGGTTACTTAGTTGGGTGGAATATGAGGAACTGTTATTTAACGCTGAAGAGCAGGTCACCGTAGGAAGGAAGCGGCCAGCATTCCTTGGAGACATATGTCTCAGCTTCGTCTGCTGCCTTACGGATAGCGTTCATCGCAGGGATAACGTTATCTCGTATAGAGCAGCTCTCGGCGATGATGTCAGACGCTTTGCCTGCTTCTGCGATATCCTTTTCGAGCACATTGGCGCCTGCATATACCTGATCTGCAAGATCTGAGAGCTTTGCGATGATGTCGCCTTCGTAAGCGCATGTGACTGAAGGAGCAACTGCCTTCTTAGCTGCGACGCTGCCTGCGAGCTTTGTCTCATAGCACTCGATCGCAGGAAGGATCATGCGCCTGCTCATCTCGAGCATAGTGTTAGCTTCGATGAGGACTGACTTGCTGTAGTTCTCGAGCATGATCTCGACTCTGGACTTGAGCTCAGCCTCTGTGAAGACCTTATGAGATGTAAGCATCTTTACGTTCTTCTCATCAAGGAGGTGAGGCATACAGTCAGGGGTTGTAGGATAGTTCGAAAGCCCTCTCACCTCTGTTGCTTCCTTGACCCATGCTTCGTCGTAACCGTTGCCGTTGAAGAGGATCCTCTTGTGGTCCTTGATGGTCTTCTTGATCATGTCGTGAAGTGCTGACTCGAAATCTTCGGCGCCTTCAAGTCTGTCTGCATAGATCTTCAAAGATTCGGCTACTGCGGAATTGAGCATCATGTTTGCGCAAGCGATGCTGTTGGAAGAACCAAGGCTTCTGAACTCGAACTTGTTGCCTGTGAAAGCGAAAGGTGAAGTTCTGTTACGGTCTGTTGTATCACGTGCAAAGCGAGGTAATACGTCAACACCGAGCTTCATGATCTTCTTCTCCGCACCCTCATAAGGTGTGTCATTCTCGATCGCATCGAGGATAGCTGAGAGCTCATCACCAAGGAAGATAGAGATGATTGCCGGCGGAGCCTCGTTAGCACCAAGTCTGTGGTCGTTGCCTGCTGTAGCTACTGAGAGACGGAGGAGATCCTGATAATCGTCAACTGCCTTGATAACAGCGCAGAGGAAGAGCAGGAACTGTGCGTTCTCATAAGGTG
>Ga0247608_10005290_pt1 | contig 14028 bp, 5 predicted proteins | sample 176DNAGHGlowgp2_FD_193490 | JGI IMG/M metagenome (GOLD analysis project Ga0247608, IMG submission 193490) | Sheep rumen microbial communities from Palmerston North, Manawatu-Wanganui, New Zealand - 1766 DNA GHGlow gp2 | ecosystem: Host-associated > Mammals > Digestive system > Stomach > Rumen ...
AAGTTCCATCTGAACGGTCTGTCGCTGACATCCACCACAGGCGCAGCTATAGACATCCAGTGCGGCAAGCGCATCGACCTCTTCCTGATCGACGGCACCACCAACACCCTGACTGACGCTCCGAACGGCACACAGAAAGCGGCCTTCAACTGCCAGGGACATCTGGAAATAGCCGGCGGCGGCACACTCAACATCGCCGGTAACACCAACCACGGTCTGCGCACTAAGGAGTACCTCTTCCTGAAGAAGAGCACCGGCATAATCAACGTCACGAAGGCTGTGGCCGACGGTATCCACTGCGGCGAATGGTTCCAGATGAACGGCGGCTCCGTAAATATCAGCGGCCAGGGCGCCGACGGTCTGCAGATGGAGACAGACGAGAACTCCGACGAAGCCATGAACGGCAGCTTCATCATGAACGGCGGCTCAATCAACGTGAAGATGACGGAACCCGACACCAAAGGCATCCGCGCCGACTCCACCGTGGCCAACATGTACCTCAACGGCGGATACATTTATGTAGAGGTCGGCACCACAGCCACCGACGCCAAGGGCATCGCCTGCGACGGCAACATGACCATCAGCGAGGAGAGCGAGACCATGACCATCACCGTGGATGTGAACGGCGAAGGCTACAAAGATGCTGAAGACGAGAAAATCCGCTCCACCGGCATCAAGTGCGAATACACTCTGACCATTGACGGCGGCACCGTAACCTCCAACGCCAACGGCAAATACGCCCGTGCCGTCCGCGCCGGCTCCCTCATCGCAAACGGCGGCACCCTCACCGCCACTACAAACGGCGACAAGAGTCAGGGAATCAAACTCGACAGCGCCACCAACTACATCAACAACGGAGGCATCGTAACCCCCACTCCCTCCTTCTGATAATTCTCCCCCAAAAAACATCACCAACATCACTTTTTGACATAACACACTGCAAATAAACAAATTGCGCGGTGATGTTAAGGGTGATGTTTTGGTGATGTTTTGTATAATTTGGTGATGTTTTTTGGAGGTTAAAGAGTTAAAAAGTTAAGGTTAGGGTTAAGGTTAAGGTCAAGGTTAAGGTTAGGGTTAAGGTTAAGGTCAAGGTTAAGGTTAGGGTTAAGGTTAAGGTCAAGGTTAAGGTTTGCTGAAAGACGTTTGGAATATATGGATTTTTTTGTATATTTGTAGCACTCGGTGCTGAGGTGATTCCCGCCAGTGGGACAGACTCTTCCCGCAAGTGGGAAAGGAGCGTCCCACAAGTGGGAACGACCTTTCCCGCCAGTCGGAACAACGGCTGAGTACAGTTCTATTTCACATTAACATCACCCAAACATCACCTTTGGAGGTAAAACATCACCCTAAATATCACCTTTGGGGGTAAAACATCACCCCTAACATCACTTGGATATCATATTGTTAATCAATTGTAAAACAACCATATACGACTATTTCAACGTAAGCATCCGATAAACTACATGTATTAGTCTCTATATACTATAACAACAGCAGCTACAATCCTATTCGACTATAGCTGCTGTTGCTTTTTGTGCACCTTTATTTGATACCTATATCATGTAGTCTTCGTCATGACAGCTTCTGGATGTGTCAGCTTCCACTTGTGAGGCAGCAGCCCGATGAGTTCCTCATGCGATGCCTTTGCATGATACGGCATCTGGCCGATGACATCGTTCAGGTAGTCCCGGGGATTGACATCATGGTTCCTGCATGTAGCCAGCAGCGAGCATACGACGGCCATGTTTTCGGCAGCCTCATGGTTTCCGCAGAAGAGGTAGTTCTTTCTGCCGAGTGTTATAGGCCTGATTTCGTTCTCGGCAAGGTTGTTGTCCAACAGCAGCATCCCATCCTCCAGATAGCGCATCATATTATCCCATCGTGTATAGGCGTAGGTGATGGCCTTGCCTGTCTGTGAGCTCCCGCTGTACTTCACGCCTTCTGTCTCCATCCACATTTTCAGAGCCTCCATGATGGGTCTGGACAGCTCTTGCCTCTTTGCCTTCCTCTCATCAAAAGACATTTCTGCTTCATCGCACATGTGCTCTATCCTGTAGAGGTGCTGTATCTCCCTCAGGGCATGCTCCGCCATCTGGCGATTCTCGTCGAGTGCCTGCTCAAAATGCCTTCGTATATGCACCATGCAATTAACCAGGCGCACGTCAGGTTTTGTCTTGAAGGCCGTCTCGTAGCCCGCAAAACCGTCACATTGTAGGTAGCCCTTAAAGTTGTATCTGTTTGCCAGTGACTCTATCACCGCTCCCGCCCTGGAGCCCTGGTCGTAATGGAAAATCACCAGCCGTTCCATCACGGCCCGCACCATCCAGAGGTATTCCTTCGCAGCCTTGTGGGTTTCCTTGTTGATGACTGGAGTGGTCGTCTCATCGGCCTGTACGTAGGCGGCTTTCATCACCTCCGACTTGAGTGCTTCGTACAGGGGCCTGAGCAGCGGCATCGTCTGCTTGAACCAGCCGTCAACGGTGCTTTCGGTAAGCCCCTTCATGCCAAGATGGCTGTACTGCTTGATCTGACGGTAGTAAGGCATGTGGTACTCATACTTCTGGAGCAGGATCTCAGAGAGCAGGCTGGCTCCGGCAATACCTTTATATATTGGCAGCAGGGGCATGGGAGCTGTCAGCACACCGCTCATGCCCTTGGGGGGCACGGAGGTGTTATCCTTCAGACCCCACTTCTCGCGGATGATTTCCTTGATATAAAGCAGGCCGGGCTTGTGCTCCACGATATGTGTCACCTCCTGGCCGATCTTCTTATAGAGATTCTTGTCGAGATTGTCGGGCGTGAGTATCACTTGTTCCAGTACCGGCAGGTCCTCCATCATGATACGGTTCTTCTTCTCCTGACGGCGCTCCTCCTTGGTCTTCGTGATTTTCTCCACGGCCTCGTCGCGAGACTCGTTGGCCTCTTGCATCTGTTCTGACTGTATATCTGCAAAGAGGTTCAACTGGGCAGGGTCTATGATACCGAGCTTTTCCGACTTGCGCCCGAAGAGCTGGCGGTTCAGCCATGCGACCTGGGCCGTCAGCTCCTTGATGCGCGTGTTGAGGGATTCCACCTCCTTCTTGTGATCTGCGGACAATGTCTGGATAGAGGCGTTGAGCGACTCTATTGTCTGTAAAAGAATGTCCCTTTCTTCCATTATCCGTACCTTTTAAATATGGTGCAAAGGTACGGATAAATCCTCGGAAAAAAGAATATTGTATGTTATAAAATGCCAACAATCAGTAATATATGTATAACGGTTCTTATCCTATACTACATACTCCCTTCGCTGGGCACGAAGACGCCTGAGACGCTGGTCCGGAGACTCCTGTATTCCCTCCACCATCATCACCAGGTCACGCCACTCCATCTGATAGCTTTGGGTATTCTCATCATACTCGGGCAGCTTGAATCGACCCGCCTCCAGACGCTTCACGTACATCACCATACCACCGTCCTCGGCATGAAGCAGCTTCATCAGCCTGCGGCTGGAACCGATGAAGATGAAAACGTCGCCATTGCGCACATCGCTCCTCATACGCTCATGCACTACACCGCACAGCGAACTGATGCCCTTGCGCATATCCGTACGCCCAGGACACAGGTAATACCGCATCGTGTCATTCAGGCAGAACATGGCTCATGAGGCTTTGGTACAACAAATCACGAAGCACATCCTCCGTGCCGCTGCCGAAGTGCGCACGAAGGCCGTTGGGAAATAAGAGAGTCGCACCGCTTGGCACATCGCCCGCCAAGGATAAGGATGACGTTGACGACTGGCGGAAACTGATCGGGGCAAGATCATGGTGCTGACTATCTGCGCTGCAATACTTCTTACGCCAGTAATTGTAGGTGGAATAACACGTACCTATCTGCTGTAGGTACAACTTCAGTGACAGGCCGCTCTTCTGGTGGTCCGACTGTAACTGCAGAAATTCGTCTTGTGTCATAAATGTAACAGTTGTTGTTGCGTGCACTATTGCGGCGGCAAAGGTACAGCGAAACTACAACTGCTACAACGGGTAGTTTATCGGATGCTTACATTTCAACCACCAAAGGTGATGTTAGTGATGTTTTTTTTGGCCAAAATTATATAGTAGCAACAGCAGCTATACACTTCATACGAAGCATATAGCTGCTGTTGATACTAAGACGAATAGACTCAAATGGTCTTACTTCACCAGAACCTTTTGGCCAGACTCTATATATAGTCCTTTCTTCAAAGATCCTGAACCTGCAATTCGTCTGCCGCTTAGGTCATATATGGCGCCAGCGCCATTAGCAATTGACCATTGACCATTGACCATTGACCATTGATTGATGCCCTTGATTCCGGTTGCCATTTCGTCAAGTGGGATATATCCCTTTACATTTCCGCCGTTAGATGCGTTGGCGTAGGTGTAGGCCTCGAACGGGCGGGCGGCACGGATTGAACGGACAAACACAGAACCGGCAGGCCACGTGATACCGTCTGCTTCGTATGGCTCGTCATTCAGTACAAAGACGCTGTCGGCTGCTGCCACCTCCTGATATGTCGGAACTAGGCCGAACAGCGGCCCTGCGTTCGATGTGGCATTTGCCGTAGGCTGCACTTCAACATTTGTTCCATGGAACGTCACCTTCCCGCTTATTCGGTACTCTTCGGTATAGCGCTCGTTGTTAGGCATAGAGATAATGTACGGTACATTGGCACGGATGCGTGTCACTTTTACGAAGCCAGCATCAATATCCATCTTTGCCAACCAGAAGTGACGGTTGGTTAGGGCATCTGAACCGAACGGAGCAATCAGCTGTCCATCTTCTGTGGTGATACTATCCACATCGAACGGTACTACTATAGTCTCCCAACCGCTCGTGCTGCCAATAATCGTCTCTTTGCTAAACTCCTTGGTTATGCTGATATACTTTGCTGTGAATGGTACTGGATTTGTAATCGGGCGGCCGTCATAGAGAGCAATCTTCTCGGCTTCATAGCGGGTAGTACTATCTGGCATTTGTATGCAACGAATAACATTGCCTTCATACGATACATTCGCATCTGATGATACGAATACAAGTAGGTTTCCGTGTTCTTCGGGTTCGTCAAAGCATTTAGCATCTACAGAGGCTTCACTATCCCAAGTTAGCACTTGCATTTGTGTGTTACCTGCGAAAGTTCCTTCTGGAACAGAGACCACTGGGATTCCGTTCACTTCTCTTGGAACAGTCGTTTCCTTATTCTCTGGCTCCTTTATGCCAGTGAATTCGTAACCGCCTTTTTCCTCATCGTATGCCAATACTGCATCTTCTGTCTCATGGGTTGGATTAACTTTAAATGTACCTATTATCGAAACATCATGTGCTGGCATAGTTACAGGAATCTCGCTCCATCCGCTGAAGGTGTAGCCCTCCTTGGTCGGCTCTGAAAGAGGAGTCAAAGTTGTTGCATAGGTTACGCTGTCAGCTTTGTATTCTTCTCCGTCAACAATATAAGTTAGCTTATAACTATTGATAGCAAAAGAACCTGTGATAGTAACGTCGTGAGCGGGCATCGTTGAGGGAATCTCGCTCCATCCGCTAAAGGTGTAGCCCTCGCGTTCTGGTGTGGGGGCTTCTATCGGTAATCCGAAAGTAACAGAATCTGCCTTCAGAACGTCTCCATCAATTATGAAAGTGACAAGATACATATCAGTTGCGAATGTACCTGCAACATTTACATCATGAGCAGGCATTGTCTCAGGAACGCCAATCCATCCGCTGAATGTCTTGCCCTCACGAGTCGGCTCTGCAATAGGCACTATAGCTTCTCCGTATGTTACGCTTATACTGTCGTATGCTTCGCCGTCAACATAGTAGCGTAGTATGTAGGAATTTACGGTAAATGTACCTGTTACCGTCACATCGTGAGAGGGCATCGTAGCAGGAAATTCACTCCAACCGCTGAAGGTGTAACCCTCTTTTTCTGGCTGTGGCTCTGATTGCAGTTCTGTAGCAAAGGCTACGCTATCAGCCTTGTACACTTCTCCATCAACAATATAAGTGAGCTTATAGCTGTTTATGGAAAACGAGCCTGTAACCGTTACGTCAGCAGCAGGCATCTTTGTCGGAGGTTCACTCCACCCGCTGAAGGTATATCCTTCGCGGATTGGATTGGCTATGAGTGTAACAGGAACGTTGTAGGCCAAGCTGTCAGCCTGATAGAACTCACCGTCAACGAAATAATTGACTGCATATCGTTCTGCTATTATCGTCACCCCGATATTGACCTGATAGGCTCGTGTTCCCGTGGTGTCTGTAATGAATACCGGCACATCATATTTATCACCGACCTTAACCAACGATTTGTTGTTAGTATTGGTAAGCGTAACTGTATTCTCGTCGGTCGTAATTGACACGAACAAGGGGGCTACCTCTTGTGTTGTCAGCACGCCATTGCTTGAAATCCAGTTACCGCTACCAACAGGAACCAACGTTTTATGTTCCTCATCGGCGTAGAACTGCAGACGCAAATGGCTTATGTCATAACCCATGTTGGCAGCAAATGCCGTAACGGTGTCGCGGTCTATGGTTATCTTATTTACCTGTCCAGGAGTCAGCATCACCGAAACATCCTTCGTGAAGAAAACCGTGAGAGGATTCTTTGAGAACTGGGCAACAGCAGTAACGTCGGAGTCTGGAAGAGTCTCCACAAGTCCGCTCCAGCCGGTGAACGTGTAACCGTCCTTTACGGGAGTCTGACTTGGCGGCGCTATAAGAGCCCCGTATGTGAGTGAGTCTCTATGCCACACATTGCCTTCAACATAATAATATACGAAATGGCTGTTTATGGTGAATACGCCTGTAACCACGACATCGCTGTCAGGCATTTCCTTTGGAATCTCACTCCATCCGCTGAATGTATAACCTTCCTTATTAGGTTCAGCAAGAGGAGTTATCGGTGCATTGAAAGTTACGCTGTCGCGCTGCACAAGCTTACCATCCACTATGTAAGTGAGAATATAGCGGTTAATGACGAACCAACCTTCAATAATCACATCTTGAGCCGGCATAGTAGCAGGTATTTCGCTCCATCCACTGAAGGTATGTCCCTTTTTAACAGGCTCAGGAAGCGGCGTTATGTCAGTTGCATAAGTTATGCTGTCGCTTTTTACTTCTTCTCCATCCACTATATAGATTAATGCATAGCGGTTGGGAGTGAATGTGCCAATAATTACAATGTCGCTATCTGGCATCGCAGCCGGAACATCCTGCCAACCTTTGAAAGTGTGACCAGTGATAGATACCTGCGTCGGTGGTACTATAGGCGAACCAAAGGCGAGGTTGTCCGACTGGAATTCTATATCATTTGCTACGAAACGAACATTATGGACATTAGGCGCAAAATGTGCGGCAATAGTTCTGTTTGCAGTCAGAGTAAACTCATAAGCAGTATCTACAGAGAGCGTGTCCTCGCCCTCAATCCATCCCTCGAAGTGATAGCCATAGTCGGGCGTAGCCGTAAGGGTAACGGTTGTATGAGTGTAATGCTCACCAGCTCCTGTTACAGAACCATTTCCGTCGATAGGCACATTTACCATTGCATCCAATGCGCCAAGGTCAATGACAAGAGGTGAACTCGGATAATTGTAAAGTTGATCTGCCGTGAAAAGTATCGTTGCGGTAGCGGGGTATTCGATATTGCGCGAACGGCTGTAGCATTTTACAACCATCGTCTCACCATCTGTGGAATTACTGCGCAAACGTAAATAATAGCAATTGGGGTTATCAAGCACAGTTGCCACGCCTCGACATTCGTCTCCACAGAATGTTGCTACCTCAAAATCTTCCAGATTGTCAATAAGTGCATCTCCACTCTGTATCTGGATGTATGCAGTCATGGAATATTCAAATGCATGGTCATCACACGTCCAATGTGCCGACTGGGCGTATGTATCAATGCCTGTAAGAAGCAGCAAAAAAATTATTATTGTCTTTTTCATAAAATAGACTTCTTGTAGGATTATTTAATCACCTGCTTGTGTCCGTCAATAATATATACTCCACTCTTCAGGCTTTTCTGCTGTCCATTCAACTTGCGGCCTGCCAAATCGTAGATGCCACCATCTGCGCTAATGCCGAGAACAGAGTTCACAGCATCGGCAGATGGATGTAGCATAAGCGGAGCTTTTAATGAGCCAAGCATCATATTGGTGAATTGAGTATTCTCTGCGAGTTGGTATTCCTCACCTGTTTTAGAGTCAAACGCCACAAAACGGATATTGTCCCTCTTATGAACATCGCCGTAAACAGTCAGGAAATACAGACCATCCATAGCTTTCGCTACGCCTCGACATTCATCATTCACAAACGCCCCGACAATACAACGCTCAGTTGCCTCGACAGAAGGCATACAAGCAATTATTGGCATATTGTCCGGGAAGGCGTGCGGGTTAATATCCCACGGCATCTGCTCCTGACTATGCCTCTTGATAGGCTGTGACGAAGATGATTGTGATGAGAGAATATTACTATAATGGAATTCCGTATCCTTAGCAGAATAGTACATATACCCCTCACCTGGCTGCATAGTAATAGCATTACCAATCCAATCGTTGCCATCATATACTGAGAAAGCGGTTTTGCTTACCAATACGTCCGATTCTTCTGGTTTTAAGTCTCCAAGGGCTTCTTGGATTGTGGATGCGTGAACAGGCACATATCCCAGCCAGTTCCATCCGCGATGCAAGGTTACCAGGGTAGAGTCTGCGTTCGGTCCAAAGCCCTTGAGTGGCACGGATGTGTCTTTATCTACAACTAATCGATAGCCTTCTCCAGGTGTTATTTCATCTATATTACCCACAAAGCCATATACAGGATCGTTTACAATTTCCCCGTTGAAACTGAGGAATCGCTGCAAGTCATCCTTAATTGGGTCAAGTAGAACCAGAGTACGGCGGAGCGTCGAGTCAGCCAATGCCGCAGATACCCAGTTCCAACCAGCAGTCAGAGGAATAGCTGAATCTATGTATCCTTCCATTATGGTGAATGAACTTGTAATTGTCAAGTCTGAAGCTGGCATCGTATTTGGCACGTCACCCCACCCACTAAAGGAATAACCTTCGCGTTCACTAATAGTAGGCGGTATTATTTGAAGGCCATAAAGCATAGAGTCCTCTTGAATAGTTTCACCATCTAAAATAAACGTCAATCGATACTGGTCTGTGGCAAATGTTCCGGAAACAATAACTTCCTCTGCAGGCATCGTTTCCGGCAGTCCTATCCATCCACTGAATGTTTGACCTTCGCGGGTCGGCTCTGCAATTGGAATAATGCTTTGCCCGTATGATACCATCAGGCTGTCATATAGTTCGCCTTCAACGAAGTAGCGCAACATATATGAATTGATGGCAAAAGAGCCAATAACGGTCACATCATGGGCTGGCATTGAGTCTGGAATCTCACTCCAACCGCTGAAAGTATAACCTACCATCTTAGGCTCTTCACGGGGTGTCAAAGGAGTTGCGAATGTCACGCTGTCACGTTGTACTGTTTCACCATCTACAACGTATTCCAACACATAGCTATTGATAGCGAATGACCCTGTAACAATCACATCTTGAGCCGGCATAGAATCTGGTATTTCGCTCCACCCGCTGAAGGTGTAGCCTTCTTTCGTCGGCTCTTCAAGAGGGTTCAAGGGAGTAGCAAATGCAACGCTGTCGCTTTGTACTGTTTCACCATCTACAATATATGTTAGGACATAGCTGTTGATAGCGAATGACCCCGTAACAATCACATCCCTCGCAGGCATCGAATCTGGTATTTCACTCCATCCGCTGAAGGTGTAGCCTTCCTTAGTCGGTTCTTCACGAGGTGTCAAAGGAGTAGCGAATGCAACGCTGTCGCTTTGGACGGTTTCACCATCTACAATGTATTCCAGCACATAGCTATTGATAGCGAATGAGCCTGTTACGGTCACATCCATTTCAGGCATGGTGTCGGGAATCTCACTCCACCCGCTGAAGGTATTGCCTTCTTTAGTCGGCTCTTCAAGAGGTGTCAAAGGAGTAGCAAATGCAACGCTGTCTGTCTTATATTCTTCCCCATCAACAATATAAGTAAGCTTATATATGTTAATAGTGAACGAACCTGTTAATGTCAAGTCATGAGCAGGCATTGTCGCAGGCACATCGCCCCATCCGCTGAAAGTATAGCCTTTGCGTTCGAGCGTTGGGGATTCAATTGGGAAACCGAAGGTGAGTGAGTCTTCTTGAATGGTCTCTCCGTCAATCACGAAAGAGAGCAGATACTTGTCCGTGGCGAACGTTCCGGCAATGGTCACATCGTGAGCAGGCATTGTTTCAGGAACTCCAATCCATCCGCTAAAGGTATGTCCTTCCTGTATTGGTTCGGTAATAGCCGTAATAGGCTGACCATAAGCAACGGTTGTGCTATCGTATAGTATGCCATCTACAAAATAGCGCATAGAGTAACTGTTGACCGCAAATGAGCCTTCAATAGTCACATCGTGTGCTGGCATCGAGTCTGGCATTTCGCTCCAACCGCTAAATGTGTAGCCTTCTTTTGTTGGCTCATCAAGTGGAGTCAGTTGGGTAGCAAATGCCACAGTGTCGCTTTTATACTCTTCCTCATCAACAATATAAGTGAGCTTATAGCTGTTGATTGCAAAAGATCCTTCAACGGTCACGTCGTGAGCAGGCATAGTTGCAGGTATCGCGCTCCACCCGCTAAAGGTGTGGCCTTCGCGGATAGGTTCAGGAAGCGGCGTTATTTCAGTTTCATAAGTCACGTCTTGGCTCTGTAATGTATCTCCATCTACTATATACATTAATATATATGTATTTATGGCAAACGAGCCCATTATGTTCATACTACTTGTAGGTTCGAACTCATAGAGAGTATCAACTGACAATGTGTCTCCCTGAGATACCCAGCCCGTGAAATGATAGCCTGTGTCAGCAGTAGCTGTCAACTTGGCTTTATTCCCGGAGATTATGATACCACTACCACTAACCGTACCACCCGTTCCGGAAGAAAGCGTTATAGCATATTCATCGTATGTTTCCGCCCGCCCAGTAAAGGTTACTGTACTACGGGCTGTGCGTTCACTATTCGCTACTAAAAAAGCATTCTCAGCCTTAACATAGTTGTCTGACGAATAAAGTCCTACAGCTTTCACTGGAATAGTAAATGCTGTGTCACCGTGAAAATAGAGATATTTGTATGGTGAGAATATCACACGCATAACAGAGTCTGACAGCTGCTTGTAAGCCACGTCATAGTAATTAGGGAAATGGCTCTCTATAGCCATAGTATCATTTACAGCAAACTGCAATGTGGACGGAATAGTAATGTCACAGAGGAATGCCTGTAAAAATCCTATTTTAGTGGTGTTATAGTCAAGTTTGATGGCTATACGTCCAGTCTCACCGACCTTTAGACGAGGCGACTCTATTGGCAGTCCAAAAGAAGTGTTATCACTCAATACAACTGTAGCCGTACTTACAGAAGGTTCGTCCAGCAGCATCAGTTTCATTATATCAACATCAGCTTCATCAACTTTCCCGTCTCGGTTAACATCAGCTGCAACTGGTACAAAGTTATCAAAAGTAGAGCCGTCAAGATACATTCTTACCATCACCAAGTCCTGTAAGTCTATTACACCACTACCGTTCACGTCACCTTGAAGATACACCTCAAGATGTCCATTGCGAATAGTGGCGCTGACGGTGGTGGAGTCGTCCACTCCGACAGACACCTGATTAAGGTAAATAGGATAGTTCTTTCCTATGAGATAGTCAGTAGGCACTTGAAGCGGTATCCCAACCAGTTTTGTCGTACCAGAACTCAGCGTTCCGCCTGAAAGGCTTATAGAGTATGTACTGTCTCCTACCTGTTCAAAGGTCGTAGTATAACCTATGGCTTTATCGGAAATGGTCATTGCCGAAAAATCAGGTGTAATGCCACTCGGAATAGTAATCCAAAAACGGATGTTCGTTACAGCATCCATCGCGTGAATATACACAGGACACTCTACTACATCGCCCTGCTTCGCAGGAACTGTGCTGAGGTAGAGCGAGTGACGGGTTACCTGAGGCTCACTTGGCTCTGATGGTTTAATCGGACTGAAAGAACCTATGAAGTGGGCAGTCAGCGTCTCAGTCTTAGTTACCGTAAATGTATAAGAGGCACTCGTGCTGATAGTATCTCCTGAGTCGCTTGTCCAGCATGTAAATGCATAGTCCGTTGAGGCTGTTGCCTTAACAGTTACAGATGTCCCCTCTGCAAAGTTTCCGCCACCTGTGACTGTACCACCAGTGGTGGCCAATGTCACGACATCATAGTATATGACTGGCGGAGTTATTGCTGGTTCATCTGGCTCGCCTGGCTTCGTCGGGTTGAACGTGCCTCGGAAGTGGGCGGTGATGGTTTCTGCCGTTTCGCCCATCGTGTAGGTGTATGTGGCTGAAGTACTGAGGGTATCGCCTGCGGCGTTCGTCCAGCAGGTGAAGGCATAGTCTGTAGCGGGAGTTGCCTTCAGTGACACGCTGGTGCCAGCCTCATAACTGCCGCCTCCGGTTGCGGTGCCGCCTCCCGTGGCTGTCACCACGAGGTCGTAATAGACCACAGGCGGAGCAGGCGGGGTGATAACAGGCTCGCTGGGTTCACCAGGCTTTGTCGGATTAAACGTGCCACGGAAATGAGCGGTCAGCGTCGTGTCTGTCGTCCCTATGGTGTAGGCGTAAGTAGCCGCAGTGCTTACGGTATCGCCTGCGGCGTTTGTCCAGCAGGTGAAAGCGTAGTCGGTAGCGGCTGTTGCCTTTACGGTCTGCGAAGAGCCTTCGGCGTAGCGGCCTCCGCCCGTAACCGAGCCTCCACCCGCCGAAACTACTGTCAGCGTGTGATATATTACGGGTGCGGAAGGCTCTGCCGGGTAGTCAGGATGGAAGTCCTGACTGCGGACGGCCATAGCCGCCATAAGCCCAGAGCACACCAAGAAGTATCTAATTCTCGTTCTCATAGGTGTTGGCGGTTTTTACTTGACTACCATCTTCACTTTGCAGGCATCTGCGCAGACTACGTATGTGCCGCGAGGCAGGGCTATGAAGCCCTTGCCGGACGCAACGAGGCGACCATCCAATCCATAAATATCAGCCTTTACATCAGCACGGATGCCACCATCAGCGATATGCAAAGCTGCATGAGATGTTGTTGTTGCGATGTCGGTTTCAATATCCTTAACTGAAAGTTCAAAGCGGTTCGTGAATGTGCCACCTTCAGTTTGGAACTCATAATCTCCACGACTGAGGTCGAAGCGCGTGCCAGTTTCATTGTCGATAAGTGTGGCACGCGGTGTCTGACAACGTGGCATCGAGATAGAATAGAGTCCAGATTCAGGTGCCACGTAAGCCAAACGAACCTTACCGTCGGCTTCGGGGCGCTCGTTTATGGCGTAGGCCGTGCCGTCGGTTCCGAGGCTGTATAACTGAGCGGCACGCTCAATGCTGAAGAACTTGCTGGCATCACATTCCATCTCATAGCCATCTTTTGCCAACGGGTTCAGGACAACACGGGTTTGGTCAGTCTTACCATCTGCGTTGATGGTCAGGTCGATGATGCGGCGTTCGCTGTGCGGGGCTATCTGTGCCTTCACACCGTTCTGGTTCTCAATTACGCTGGTAAGTTGGCGACCACGGGCTGGGAAGGTTATTCCAGTTGTCCCTTCGGGACACTGCACAAAGATTGCCTGATTTGGGCGCAGGGCGTAATCGTCATCTATGAGCGAGTATGCCGTGTAGGTACTGTTCGAGGGATTCCAAATGGTGAATGGGGCGGTGAAGCCAATGCTGTGGTTGTTGAAGTAGGTCATCCACGGGTTGCCCACGAGATTCCAGCCTGTGTGAGCCGACTGTTCGGCGGGATATTCCGTCAGACCCACAGTGATGTCGCGGGCGGCAAACGACTGATTCTTGGTAGCGGTTTCAAGTGCCTTGAAACGTGTCCACGCATCGACGTTAGTCTGATAGATAAAACCTGTTCCGGCTG
>Ga0247608_10005293_pt1 | contig 14027 bp, 14 predicted proteins | sample 176DNAGHGlowgp2_FD_193490 | JGI IMG/M metagenome (GOLD analysis project Ga0247608, IMG submission 193490) | Sheep rumen microbial communities from Palmerston North, Manawatu-Wanganui, New Zealand - 1766 DNA GHGlow gp2 | ecosystem: Host-associated > Mammals > Digestive system > Stomach > Rumen ...
GGATAAATGCAGGGAAGGCCTCCACTTCAATCTTCCAGATAGCCTCCATGCCAAGTTCTGGATATTCCACACACTCGATGCTCTTGATGCTCGACTGCGAGAGCACTGCAGCCACGCCACCGATAGTACCGAGGTAGAAACCACCATGCTTCTGACAAGCATCGGTCACCTGCTGGGTACGGTTGCCCTTGGCAATCATCACGAGTGATGCACCGTTGTCCTGGAATTCATCCACGTATGGGTCCATGCGGTTAGCGGTGGTTGGTCCCATCGAACCACAAGGATAGCCTTCTGGAGTCTTGGCAGGACCTGCATAGAGGATTGGATAGTCTTTGAAGTACTGAGGCATTCCCTCGCCAGCATCCAAGCGTGCCTTCAGCTTGGCATGAGCAATGTCGCGAGCCACAATGATGGTACCCTTGAGGTTCACTCGGGTAGAAACAGGATACTTGCTCAGTTCCTTGCGTACAGCGTTGATACCCTGGTTCAGGTCAATCTCGATGCCCTTGCCACCTTCGCCTGGACGACGATACTCTTCAGGAATCAACTCCGATGGGTTGCTGTCCATCACTTCGAGCCAAACACCATCCTTGTTAATCTTTGCCTTGATATTGCGGTCGGCAGAGCAGGAAACACCCATACCAATTGGACAGCTGGCACCGTGACGAGGCAGACGAATCACGCGGATGTCATGAGCCAGATACTTGCCACCGAACTGTGCGCCAAGACCTATCTTATAAGCTTCCTTCAGCAATTTCTGTTCCAAATCCACATCGCGGAACGCACGTCCCGTCTCGTCGCCCGTCGTTGGCAGCGAGTCGTAATACTTGATGGAAGCCAGCTTCACCGTCAAGAGGTTCTTCTCAGCCGATGTACCACCAATCACGAAAGCGATGTGGTAAGGAGGACAAGCCGCCGTACCGAGACTCTTCATCTTCTCCACCAAGAATGGAAGCAAAGTGCCTTCGTTCTGGATGGTTGCCTTAGTCATTGGGTAGAAGTAAGTCTTGTTAGCCGAACCACCACCCTTTGCCACCATCACGAATCGGTATTCAGCGCCTTCTGTGGCTTCGATGTCAATCTGTGCAGGGAGGTTACACTTCGTGTTCACCTCGTCGTACATGTTCAATGGAGCGTTCTGCGAGTAACGGAGATTGTCCTGCGTGAAGGTGTTATATACACCCTTCGACAGCGCCTCTTCGTCCTCAAAACCAGTCCACACCTGCTGACCCTTTTCGCCGTGGATGATAGCCGTACCCGTGTCCTGGCAGAAAGGCAGGATGCCCTTGGCTGCCGTCTCCGCATTGCGGAGGAACTGCAGTGCCACATACTTGTCGTTCTCCGTTGCCTCTGGGTCGCGAAGAATCTTTGCCACTTGCAGGTTGTGCTCACGGCGCAGCATGAACTCCACATCATGGAATGCTTGCTGAGCCAACAGCGTCAGAGCCTCTGGAGAGACCTTGACGATTTCCTTTCCCTCGAATTCGCCGACAGAGATACCCTCTTTAGTCAGCAGTCGGTATTCCGTCTTGTCCTGTCCCATCTGAAACATAGGAGCATACTTAAATTCTGGTGCCTTTGCCATAATATTAATTAGAATTAGTAGTTATTTGTATTCATAATAAGTTGCAAATATACATTTTTCCATCAACTTCCTAAAATCTTTTCCCAAAAACTTTCATAAAGATTGTGAAAAAAGGAATACCTTCTTTTTGAAAGCCATTCTATATTATTTCCCACCAACCACTCCTTGCAGATCCATTTCGCCTTAATTTCCCATCTTGTTGCAGCTGATTAGTATGCTTGATTACTGCACGTTTGGAGATACCTAATTTCTCAGCCATTACAGATGTGCTGATAGTAGGATCCTGCTTAATCATATCAATAATGGCATCCGCTGTGTTCGATGAACTGATTGGTGAACTAATTGGTGAACCGATTGGTGAACCATCCCTGCTTGCTATGTCAGCAATAACATTGCCTGCACCTTCATGACAGGGGATAGTAATACGGAAGAAGGTACGCTCTTCATCCGTAACGACAATGGCACGAGGCGAGCCATTGGTCTTCAGCACGTTCTGGATAGTGGGAATACCAGTGCTTCGTCCTTCGGTCAACTCCAATTCTTTCAAATATTCACCTAACCGACGGTTACGGTAACGTTTGGAGATGAACAACTCACCACGATTAATGTCAGCAACGGGAATGCTACGATCTGGACCACCTACGTTCTGTATGGTAATACTCTTAGGTTCCACTGTTATTACCACAGGTTCCCATTCTCGATAGTCGCGATGATATAGCGAATTCGTAACACTCTCTTCTAATGCCTGGTAGGGATAAGTATAGAACTTGATGCTATGATTGTCGTTCTTTGGCTTGATAATGGTTTGCATCACGAAGTTAGCGTAAGCAATATTCTAATTAAGGACTATGACAATGATTAAGACAACAAGGAACAGGATGTCAAGAAGAAGATAACGATGACTGATCAGGGTATATTCTTCGATACAACAAGGATATGTACGATGAGGGGATGGTTCACAACAAACCATCCCCTCATCATATATTTACCAGTATATTTAATCGTTAACTTCTTCTTGATAATCTGCTGAATGTCCGTAACAAACTGATAATCAGTATATATCGTCAACACAGAATAACAAAAGAAACAAACTGGAAACAAAAATTCAAGAAAACCCCTGATTGCAAACAAGAGATAACAAAAATTAACGCGGAAAACAACGGAAATTTGCAGATGTTGTCATTTGGTTATAATACATGCAGTAACACTAAACGAAAACGACCTACAAACATTATTAATCTTCAAAAGTCTGCTCATTAACGCAAAACGAACTTGTAATATGTCAAGTTTAATTGGATTTTTACCGAAAAACCGGGATTTTTGCCTAAAGATTGCATCTTTTCCATTGAAAAATGCAAAAAAAAGAAAAAAACAACTATCTTTGCAATGCCTTTGATATGCCGAAAACACCCATGAAATCGGCTTTCTAGACTCATTTGCACGATAGGCGTACTGATGCGTTTGATTTTACGACTTGAGGTTACTCTCAAAATCGACAATGCGAGAGGCTCTTGTTTTTGCAGATTAGGTGATTGATTAGGCTTCGCGCCTACCTTGTGCGAAATGATATCGAAGTAAAGAGAGGCTATTAAGGTGCCAATAGTCATAGAAAGAACAGGTATGATGAAAGAACTGTTTTCTATAACTTACAGGTCAAACCTCAGCGGATTCTTCTGCTGGTATTTTGTATCCACCTACGTTACGCAAGCATTTCTACCTAATCTAAAAGAAAAACAAATACACTTTTTCTACAATATATCTGTTCATGGATTAATTTTGCAACAAGTTTAATAAAAATATTAATTAATTTAAAGATATATCGTTATGGCAAGATTTAGAATCACAACCAAACAGATGAATAACTGTAATGGTGTTCGCATTGAACCTTGAATGACAGTTGAAGTAGTAACACAGAGTATGAGCAATCCTGTTTCAACCAACGGTGGACAGGTTGTTGCTGACGCTTTCATGCGTATCTATGGCATATATAAAGAAGTGTGGAGCGTTGAGTATGGTGTACTTAAATGTTGAACAATTAATTATAATATTTTTATGTGGCCAATAATACCAATCGTTTTATGGGCTCTTGCTGGTGGTGCAGCAGGAGGTTTATTAACAGCAGCTGTAATTGCTCTAGTTGAAGAATTATTTTCAAATAAGAAAACTTTAATTACTGGACCACTTTCGTCTGGTAAAACAACTTTTCTACAATATATATCAAAAGAAAAGATTCCTGACGGACCATCTGGTGCACCAAGAAATTACAAAGTTGAAAATGCCATGTTTGATGAAGTAACAGATTTTAGTGGTGCAGAAGCGTGGCTTAAATCAAAGTTTAATGATTATATTAAAGAACATGATTACATATTATTTTTCTTTGATATTTCTGAATATATTAAAGATATAAAATATAGGGCTGACTCGAATGCACGAATCGATATGATTCATCGAAACTCAACGTCATCTCAGAAAGTTCTTATTGTTGGAACACATGTTGATAAATTACATGGCAATTACCAAGCAGAAATCGAAAAGCTTTTTGCAGGGAAGCCATACCAAAGTGTTCTAAATCGAGTAGTCTACATTGATACTACAAAAAAAGAATGTGTGGAAACCATACTTAATGAACTAAAAAAATAATTATGAATACATGTTTATTTGTCCAGTGGAAAAAACCTACTGATGCTAGTAGGTATGTCATAGATGGAACTCCTTCAGAATATTCAGGAACAGAACTACAAGATAAAATAATGAAGTTGCTGGCAGAGGTTCCAAAATTCCACGAGATTAGCAGTAGTAAAAACAGAGATGATCTTTCTCCTAGTTTTAGATGTAGCTATTACCAATCAAAATCCTCTGTACTTCACTCCATAGAAGGTAATTTTGAAGATCTAGATTTCGCCGGCAGAAAGATGGTATACATTTTTATAACCTACGAAAATGATCCTGAGAAAGCTGTTAATTTGCTTAATGAGTATTCTGAAATGCTTGGTGTTCATCCACATCAACAAGATCTGATAGAAATAAAGAAACAAGGTTTCAAAAAAAAAAGTTTCTGTAAACAAATAACTTTTAAACAAATAATAATATGGATAATAATTGCAATAATCATCTTGCTCCTGTCATATATATTGCTGAATCTCCAGAACAAGCAATAAATTATAAGTGGGATTCTCGAACAAATGGATTAAACAGAAATGTAGTAGTATTAGAACCGGACAGAATTAAAAAATTAGGAAAAGGTAAGAAACATTTCTACCTTCCATATGATTTAACTCCTGGTGAAATATTGGTTAGACATCCATATAACCAAGGTTATATTACAGCTATAGATGCAGAAGATGAATACCTTACGGCATCAGCTGAAGGCATTATTCTGGTTGCCAGGTGTCTTGGCGCAACAAAAATCACCTATAAAAAGTGCAATATCGCAGAATTTAAGCGTGAAGTAGATAGCGATAACCACCTTAAATATAAAGTTGTTGATATGAGTTTAAATATTAAGAACACGTTGGAACAAAAGCTATTAAACAAATTATCAATGACGCGAGAATTTCCAAAACAAGAGTTTACAATTGATCAGTTCAACAGAGCAAAACTAGTAGCAGAAGAACGTGGATTAATAATGTCAAGAGATATTCGTAGTCTACTTGATGCAAGAGATCCAGAATTAGGTGCTCCTATGTCACGTCAGACGATTAATGTCGAGATTTCATCATCTTTAAACAAAGCAATGGACATAGCATTTACGCTTAACACGGTTCCTTTCTTCAATCTCAATTCTAACACTAAAATTGCAACCGAAAAAAAATACGAGTTGAATATTGAGTGGGACATAATCTTCTAATGAGTATAATATGCAAACAAGTACGCTTGAATTTCCTCATAATGCAAGAACAACATACACTGCTGTCAAACATCTATTCGAGATGAAGCATACTAAGTTCTGCAGTGTAAAATACAACGATGATTTGTTTATTGTTGAAGCAAGACATGGGGCGTGGATTTCACCATTCACAGAAAATGTGAAGCTGAAGGTGGTCGCTACAAGTAGCCAAACAAGTAAGGTTGTCGTAGAGTCTTCTTCACGTTCAATACTAAACCTATTGAATTTTGGAGCGAACAAGGGAAATATCTCTGATTTGAGTGACTACATCAATAATGAAGTCTATAAATTGTGTCAACCCGGTGAAATACGAATGACAAATCAAGACTCAGATAACTCAACTATTAGAATAGTTCCTCCAGAAATCCGATTTAAGTGAACTTAAATAAGAGTCAACTGCTACTCAATGCAGTTGAGTCTTTCTATTCCAGATTTCTATAGTTCATTCATAATTGCATCATAAATACTTAATGTATGAAACATAAAGAAACATCTATCAATATAGAAGGCCACTTAAAACGCGGCATGAAAGAAAGCCTTAAAAATTCCAGACTGCAGACCAAGAACATGGAGTTGGTAGGCGAAGGAAAAGCGACTAATGGTGCTCTCGAAGCGGTGGAAATTGAAGCTGCCATATCTGCCTGTAAACATGTATATGCTGTATGGAATCATAATGAGTCGGCAAAAGAGGCCTTAGTAGCTTTTGGCAAGGAGTCGGCTGGTGCTGCCGGTAAAGGTGCTTTGGTTGGAGCCATGAGCGTTGGCTTTAAGCAGGCACTTACGAATTCCAGTTCACAGCTATTGCCTGTTATGGCTGCAACAATCGCTTACGAAGTGGGCACTTCTCTCAATAAACTATGCAAAGGCCAATTAACTCCTATGGAGTGTATCGATGAAATCAGAAATAAGAGTATACCTCTTGCCGGCTCAATTATCGGAGCTTCAGTCGGCCAGACGTTGATACCAGTACCTATTCTTGGAGCTATGGTAGGCAGTATGATCGGTTCTGCCATTGCTTCATTTAATTATGGACTTTACCTTGAGATGCTCAACATGGAACAGTCTGTAGCTGCTTCTCATGCTCATCTTGAGCAAGTTCGTCGCGAATGTGCGATGATGAAAGCTCAGATCGAGCAATCTCGTCAGCAGATGCGTCAGATTGCCGGACAGTATTTCTATGAGTATCTGACAACCTTCAACCAAGCTTTTGAAATGATGGATAAGGCTGTGGTTGCTGATAACATTGATGAATTTATTCAGGCTAATAACCTCATAGTACAGCAGTGTGGTGACAAGGTGCAATTCAATGATATGGATGGGTTTATGGACATCATGAATAATAACTTACCAATAGATTTTTGAGAACATATGGGAATTTTTGATATCTTTCTTAGTGACGACACTAAAGACAGGTTGGATGAAGCTAAAAAAACCAACGAGATAGCAGAGTATATCGTAGAGGCAGCAGAGGAAAAATATGAAGAGGCACAAAAGTCGTGCGAGAAAGCTTTGAAACAGCTGGATAGGGAGAAGCAGAAGATTTATAAAGGATCTATTGCAATTTTTGCAGAATCATTTCTCCAACTCAATTCAAATGCAAACTTTCATTTCCCTAAGGAGCTTCAGGAACTAACAAAGTATTCTAAAGGTACAGAGTTTTTCTATCCTTATGTTGATATTAATACCAGTGTATGGAGTTCTTCATGGGGACGTGATGCTGCAACTGTTGCTGCAACTGTAGGATTGGGCTATATTGGAATTCTTGGCGTACGTAGTTACATGAAGGGCAAGTCGAAGAAAGTACTTGACCAGGCAAATGAAGCGTATGAGAAGGCGACAGTAGTTGAAGCGCAATATGAAGCAGCTACTGATATTTGCGGATACATTGAGAAACGTGCCCAGATGTTCCATGCGGTACTGCTGAAGCTTAACGAAAAGTTTGTACCACTTGTACTTAAGATTCAGAAAGCTGTAGCACAGAAAGGCACTAATCATAGAGCTTATAATCAGCAGGATATGAAGGTGCTTGCTGCTGCTTCAGCATTGGCCTTGAGCATCAAGAGTGTGCTCGATGTGGCCATTATCGACAAGAAGGGTATGCTCACCCAAGAGTCACGAAAAATGGCTATTGAAATGTCTTCGCAACTTTGCCTTCCATGTGATGTAGAGTCGCTTGGTAACACACAGGGTTTGCCAGATGAAGATGCTTATGATTATGAGCCTTCAAATGAAAAGCCAAAGCTTGAATACTGTTATGCATTCGACCGAATTGTTGGCATTGTTTCCAAACGCCTTCATATAGATAAGAGCCGTATCAATATGTACTCAAATCTTCAGAATGATCTTGGTGCAAAACAGTCGGATATTGAGGCTTTGAAAAACGAAATAGTTTCGGCTTTCCGTATTAGAATTTCGAAGAACAGTGGTGATATATTTGCAACCATCGAAAGTCTTGCTGATTTCGTAGTGAGCTGCAATGATGATACATTTCGCGAGGTGAAATATTTGGCAAGCAAAGCCAAGGACAGTGTCTTGTCATTCTTGAAATCTTTGGATGAGCCAGCATCCGACAGTTAGACATCATCATATGATGATACTGATAACGATGATGATTATGAATCAGAAGATGACGAATATGATGACGAAGACGATGACGACGAGAAATCGTTGGTGGCATTCAAGGTGATAAAAGCTTTTGCAGAAGTAATTGATGTAGATCCAGCCGAAGTCAATGAATCTGATACTTTAGAAGAACGGAGTATCAGTGAAGAAGATTTAGCCAAATTTGCTTCAAAACTGGAGGATGAATTTTCTATTACTATTGAAGACTTTGTGGCTAAAACATTTTATTCGGTAGGCGGTGTCATTAATTATGTTGAGTTAGAGGTCGAGTGAATCTCATGACTCCAATAAGCTTATATAAATATCTCTGATTTGAGTAACTACGTCAATAATGAAGTCTATAAATTGTGTCAACCTGGTGAAATACCAATGACAAATCAAGACTCAGATCATTCAACTATTAGAACAGTTCCTCCTGAAATCCGATTCAAGTGAATCTAAATAAGAGTCAACTGCTACTCAATGCAGTTGACTCTTTCTATTTCATATTTCTTGAGTTCGCTTTTTGAAGTAATTATGTAAAGCATAAATTCATCAAATGCAAGGTAAGTTTTTCCGTTCATTACCATGGTTCCAACATTATCAGTAATTTGTATGCGATCAAAACCATCAAAAGATGACTTTGGAACCTTAAAATATTCGCCTTCATTTTCAGAAGGAATATATAAGTGTGTTTTTGTCACAGCATATAGGTTAGGATGGAATTCATATTCAAGATGCTGATATGGTTTTACAATCTGGCAATCATGATTCATCCATTTTTTATATGTAGATATTACATTATCTTCTCTGCAACGTGTGAGATTTATTTTCAGGGGCCATACACCAGAAAACATGAGTCTTTGCAGTGGCAGTTCAAGAGGAGTATTCTCTAACATTTCTGTTTGGTACCAAACATGATCAGCGTCACCATATTGTAAACCACTCATCCTGTGCTTTATTGCTTCTGGGTGCAGTAAGTAATAAATCAGATTGCCATCTATGCCTTCCATAATGAAGAGTGCATATTTGATGCCTGTTAGTTTGTTCTCGGAATCTTTGTGCCAGTGAGTCATGAAATAAGTTCCATAGTCTAATGCATCTTCTATCTGCCAAAAATCTGTGTATAGCAACTTACCTCCACACTCATTCCAAAATCCAACGATATCGAGATTCACAGTACTCTCTTTGATATCATTAGCTAAGTCATAAAGATTGTCAGAATCTGTATAAGACTCGTAAGTATCAAGAATCTGTTGAACGTAAAACAATAACAGCAATCGAGTCTTATGGCTTTCCTCTCTTGCTCTATTAATGATAGGAAGTAGATTAAAATATGTTGCTCCACCAACAAATTTTTCCATGAGAAGAATTACCTGCTCATATTGGCGACTCATATCAATTACATCACCATCTTTAGAGTCGTAGCCTGGAATTACTTTCATCAGCATCATTATCAAAAATGGCACATTGATATCCTGCTTGACAATCTGCTTGAATAGAGCTTCTTTTTTGCCACCTATGCCTTCACTGATATAAGGTGGAAAGCAATAAGCTAAAATCTCAAATGCTATTTTTTCAGGATTGGCACGTCGATATAGATTGTCTCGATAGAAGTACCACGCTTTCTGATAATGACTTAAAACACGATCTAGATTAACAATGCCATCGGTCATATTCTCTACTTCGATCTTAAGATCTCGATATGCAGAACGAAGTTTCTGCTTGGTAACAAAGCATCGCTTTATGCCATTGTTATGAATAGAGCGGTTGTCAAAAAACTGCTCCAGTTCTTCCATCGTGTTGAAAACAAGACGGGTATTGGCTATAGTGGTTAGCCATTCTTCGTACAAATTTTGCTCTTGCTTCATTGCTTAATTGTTTTACTGTTGCAAATGTACTCTTTATATATTATATAACTTGGTTCAAGGCAAAATATTGTTTAAAAAAGGTGAACAATTGTATGTGTTTTGTAGAATATTACATATCGTTGACATTTTGCGACGATTCGAATGATTAAAACACCCTACAACGATGCAAGTGCTTGAAATCATGTTTATCTTTGCAAACAGTTATAGAAAATAAATAACGATATGAAATCAGGAAGACTTAGAAAAGTAGTTAGTTTCTGGAAGAGTATGTTCTTCATGGGAAACGTATATAAGATGCGTAAATCGCTCATGGAATATCTGCGAGAAGAAGGCTTGGACTGCGAAGTAAAAGATGGAGAAATTCTCATTAAGTATAGTGAAAGCTACTTTACAGCTAGCATCAATGAAAACGCAGGATACAATGAATGTATAATTATGTATCGGTGCCAGGATGAAGACTATGCGAAACTTGAAATTCATGAAAAAGCATACATGGCTGACAAAGTGAACACAGACCAAGACAATCATGCCATGGTACAAGCTTATGATGAGATATTATATATTTCAACATCTTTTTATTTCACAAGTAAGAAAATGCTCTTAAATCTATTTGCTATACATTTTGAAGAACTCACCGACTGTTTGGATGAAGCAGCTGATATACTAAGCTTAAAAATAGAAGAGAACAAGAAAAATCAAGCTCGTAGAATAGGATTTAATGTTGAATCGTATAAGCAACAAGAATCTCAGCCAAACGAAACACAGGTGGCTGCTAAATTATAAATTACGTAATTATGGTATTTGGAACAACAACTTTTAAATGCGATGAATGTGGAAACAAGTTCATCGGTATGGCTGCAGAATGGAATGCTTCTGCATTGATAGCTCCAATGCGTTGCACAAAGTGCGGTAGTATGCATACATATCCAGCGGGTTTCTGGAATCCTAGCGGATTGTTTGGTCCTGGAATATACAAAAAGATTTGGGAATCACAAGATTCAAAATGAAGTAGAACGATAATAGTTTTTTAAATCAAAAGATGGAATGATAATATATTACGTCAATTCATCTTATCAAGATTGACAACGAAACGAATTAACCCACTGATTTTCAGCATCAATGCCGATTGTCAGTGGGTTAATTGTTCCCAAAACGAGACCTACAAACCATTTTGGAAACATTAAATGATTAAAACCATTTGAGCCATTAGCCAACCAATAGGACAATGATGATAGCGAATACGGAGAATAACCAACGTTCGATGCTAATCGTATCAGATAGTGAGCTTCTCGATAAAGGAATAATATGGCACGTGGGCAAACCCAGTGCCCCGAAGTTTTAGAAAATCACTAAACAGGTGTTGCCAATTTGTCCATACGATAAGCTCCATTGTTGAATACAATTTTCTTGACCATCTCATTGAGCCTATCGGCAATGCGGTCACCAGTTTTATGATTACATTCCATGTTCCACCATGGTCGCCTCCTACTCTTTCCATAAGACCCAGTTCCATGATTTTGGCTGTATCACGTCCATTATGCGACTCGTTACGGAAAGTCTTTACGACATTTCTGTCGCTGAAATAGTAGGCTTCATTATCATCAATTCAAGAATTGATATCTGTCTTTCAGAGAGTTGTGACCTATTCTCCTTTACGACATTCCTTGCGATATCCCCGACTTTATCTCCGACATTGGTAGTTTTTGCCATATATTTTATTTTTTTTGGAAAACCATCTTCACCTCAACTTTGAAAGCCGTGATTAGTCTAAATACTCGGTACTCATTTTTTAGTTCCACTTTCAACTTTATTGCCTGTTGGTGCAGTTTGTACTTTTCACGAATTTACTTTGTCTATTTGTCCAATAATTAATTAATTTTTGGACGCATTTTGGACGTTTTTAATTCGTTGAAAATAAACCATTTACATTAAATTTCCTTTTGAATTTAACATTTATTCGCTATAAATTGGACGTTTTTTGGACGTTTTTATTCATTGCCCTCCAAATCCTTCAACGTGAGCATTATAGAGGGCGGTTTTTAGGCGGTCGGAGGGGGTGAAGATGAAGCGGCGACGCGTGATGCAGGTGTAGTCCAAATCTTCTATGCGCTCCTTTGCCTTGCAACTGAACGATGCCCTCAGAATGCCCAGCACACCCAAATCCACTGAATGCCCTGTCAGCACCAATTCCTCCACTTGGGTTGCCAACGCATAGAGCGCTGCTGCCACATTACTTTCCGACATCCCCGAATCGGTTGCCGCCATCTGAATCAGTTGCTCCAAACTGATCATTGAGTAACGAACCAAATGTGCCACATACATTTTCCGATTCTGATTCACTCCCACCCTTTGGTGACTCACACTTACTTGCAATTTTGCCATACTTCAAACTTTATAAAACAGGTTAAACATTTCTTGATTTCGGCTGCAAAAGTAAGCATTTTTCGCTTCCATGATTCCGCTTTTTCGACTGCGCCAAAATTTTCCACCGTTTTTTTTGCTTTTTCCCTTCGATTCCGCTCAACCGCTCCTGAGGATTTGCTGAAATGGCGAAGGCTCAACGTTGTACTGGCGAAGGTTCGACAGAGACATGGCGAAGGCTCGTTACAACGATGCCGAACCTTCGGCAACTAGTTGAATCCAAAGGAAAAGTTCAGTGGATGCAAAAAAGAAGTTCTGAATGGTCGAAGCATCGTTTCACGAAAAGCGTGACAGTCTATCACGAAATCTGTGGCGCAAACTTATAGTCTATAAGCAAATGGTTATGTTTTGTTTGCAAGATTTTGCTTTTATTAAGTGTCTTTTATGCAATATAAATAGGACATTATTCGTTTTTAAGGCATGAATAAGTGTTTTTTTGACCTAAACATTTCGCAATGTGAATTATATTCACTATTTTTGTAGCCCAATCCAATATGAATACGGACCAATATTATTTCACCTACTTTTTCTAAACCTCAAGCTCCTCATTTGGCTTACGCCGAACCAAAGGTTCAAAAGCTTGCTTGCAAGTAACCCACTATGCCTAACTACGACGACCATATCTCCGAACTGCTCGCAGTGATGGACCCCATCAGCCTCGACGAGATGAGTGGCATCAAACTGATGAATCGCATCGACACCAAGTTTGTGGCGTCGAAGCGTCAGCTTGTCGATATGCTCCAATTAGTGAGGGAAAAATACTTCGTGCAAGAAATCAACTCCGACCGCATCAGTCCTTATCGCACCACTTACTTTGACACGGACAATTATGCGCAATACATGCAGCATCATGGCGGAAGGGCAACACGTACCAAGGTGAGGGTGCGCACTTATCTCAGTTCGGGCGACCTCACTTTCCTCGAAGTAAAGAAAAAGAACAACCACCTACGCACGAAGAAGAAGCGCATCCAAGTGGAAAGTTTGGAAAAGGCAGCCCAGACGGAAGGTGCCAGCGAGTTGGTTTTTGATCGTACGCACCTGCATTTGGAGGACATGCACCCTATCGTGCAGAACCACTTCAATCGCATCACGCTCGTGAACAAAGGAAAAACGGAGCGACTCACCATCGATTTCAACGTGAGTTTCCACAACTACGAAACGAATCTCGACCGCGACACGGGCAACATCGTCATCATCGAGTTGAAACGAGATGGAAACATCTTCTCTCCTATCACGAATATCCTCCGCGACCTGCACATCCATCCGACAGGCTTTTCGAAATGCTGCATCGGCATGGCTATGACGGACCCTCATCTGAAGCAAAACAACTTCAAGCAAAAGCTCCGCCTCCTCCAGAAAATCAACGCCGACGAAACCTATCACATCAGACCTTACGAGGATGATGTTTATTAGGCTAGGAGGACTAGGAGAACTAGGGGAACTAGGGAAACTAGGCTGACTAGGACAACTAGAAAAAACCAAGAAAACTCATATTTCAACAATGGATACTATCAATCAATTTCTTTCCACCCTCACAAGCGATTCTTTCCGAATCCTCGACCTCATCTTCCGACTCGTCATCAACTCCCTCTTCTGCTTTATCATAGCACGCGTGCTCTATTTCCCTAAGAGCCGCAGGAAGGACTTCTTCTTCACCTATCTG
>Ga0247608_10005296_pt1 | contig 14013 bp, 18 predicted proteins | sample 176DNAGHGlowgp2_FD_193490 | JGI IMG/M metagenome (GOLD analysis project Ga0247608, IMG submission 193490) | Sheep rumen microbial communities from Palmerston North, Manawatu-Wanganui, New Zealand - 1766 DNA GHGlow gp2 | ecosystem: Host-associated > Mammals > Digestive system > Stomach > Rumen ...
CATTGCTTCCAGATTTATACATTGTATTAAAAGTTCCGTCAATACTTAACATATTGAATTTGTAACTTCCAGTTACAATATAAGCAGAACGTTTTTGTTCATCAGTAAGTGCATCAAAAGCCGTTTTGATTACATCTAACTGCTGACCATATGTTAAATTAGCAGTAGCAGTAGCTTTTACTGAATAATTTAACTCGGTTAAATCTGTATTTAAACTAGAAATTGCACCTGATAAAGTACCGTCGCCAATACCGACAATAGAAGTATTACCAGCCTGATTCTGAAGGTTTGTAATATCAGATTCAGCGTCAGTCATATCTGACTGTTTAGCGTAATATGTTGGTAATTCACCGCCCAGCTTTAAGGCATTATCAGCGGTCTGAGCACCACCAACATAGATTGTTAGTGCTGAATCGTCAGCGTTAAGTGACGCAATAACAACAGCGCCAGTCACATACGCGTTAGACGCTAATGCTGAACCGCTTGGTGTATAAGCGTTAACTTGAACACCGTCAACAGTAAATGTTTCACCAGCTGTATAATTTGCTGTTGCTATGAACTTAAAAGTCTTAGCGTATTCATCAACGCGTGTCAACGCGTGAACACCCTGAGAAACTAGTTCAGTAGCTGAACCAATAGCACGAATATCAAGTGCGTGATATCCAGCGTCAATTTTGTCCCAGTTTGGATTAGTGTCGACTAGCGGGTTCACTAAATCACTACCAGTTACTTTGTTAAGTTCCAAATAAGTTGTATTTGCCATTTAATACACCCCCTTTAAGTATTTAAAATAAATGATTTACCCTTTTGTGCTAGTTCAGTATATGTCATATGAAGTGCGATATAATCATCATATGTGATATTAGCACCAGCCAATTCAGTATATGTGATAGCGTCTTCAAGATGAAACTGTGATAGATAATTAAACATATCCTGAACAGTAACAAGTTCACCAGTGAAGTAGTTGACAACTTTAATATTGACAAGACCTTCAGCAACCTTTTCAAGAATATACTCGTTATTTTGTTCAATCTTCAGGTCAGTCAATGCGTTCACACCGATAATATCATTTTTAATAGTTTGGTCAAACGCGTCAATTCTTGCTGTCATCATATCCAACTGGTTACGAACCGCAACAATAAAGATATTGTATTGATTCTGAAGTTGTGATACTTGCTGGTCAAAGTAAATGCGAAGTTGTGCAACTTCATCAGATAACGCGTTAAAGTCTGTAATAACTTCAGTCATGCGTTCATCAACATATTCTTTTGACGCTTGTATAGCGTTAGCAAGTACACGGTCTTCAAGGGTAGTCAGGTTCACGTTAAGTTTCTGAATCTGTTCAATTACCCAAGTTAAATTTAATTCATGATAATCTGAATATGGGTAACCATGGTCAAATATATCTGACATACTTTTCACCCCCCTTTAATAAACTGGTATTGTTATTTCACGTAAAATCACGTTTGCTATATGGTCATATAAGTTGCCCCACTTTTCACGTGTAACCATGTAACGGTCAAGCATTTGGTCAGAAGTTGTCACGCCTATATTGCCGTGAACCCTTCCTGAATGTGTCGCGTGATTATCAGCTGAACCATTAGCGTTAGAACTTGACGAATCATTTGTAGATTCACCATCATCTACTACCAATGCGTTTGAATTGTACGCGCTGGTAGTTGTAGTTCTACCATGATTAGAATTGCCATTTGCTGAAGAATTAGAAGTACCATGACTGTCATCAGTCCAGTCTTCAATTCTGTCATAGTTTTCAAGTGGTTCATACTCTTTTTGTAGTGCTTTATTCCAGCGGTCAAAAGTGTCATACCAGTTTTTTGATATAACGCCCAGCTGAAACTTGACCATATCAGCACTATCATATTGTGTTTCAAATTCGCCACCCTTTAGAAGTAAAGTATCAATTAAACGCTGTCTGTCTATTCCTTCAGGTAGTACCATATCTTCAAATAAATCAAGATTTACTATCTTAAACCACCTATAGAAACTATACAGTGTCATCTTTGCGTTCATTGACTTCACCCCCTTCAGCAATTATCAATTCAGGGTCATAACGTAAACGTGGGTTTAAATTACGACCACAAGTTTTTTCAATTAGCTTGTTTGATGAAGTCAAACAACCCTTCCAAACAACCGAACGTGAAGTTGAATCAATCACTTTTGAATTAGCTTCATCAGTAACCATACGTTCCTTCTTCTGATAAGGTACAGTAGGTATACCAATTTCATTATCAAAGTTATTTAACAATGTTGCGACATCAGCTAGTAAGTCAGTAGTGATATAGTTCTTTTTGACGTCACGTTCCCAGTATGACCAAGGGTCATGACTTTCATCATCACTTCGGTCTTGTGGTATTGTTCGGTCATATATAACAGCTGGTTCACCCTGATTGATTTTATCAATAATCTTTTTTAAAATGTCAGCGCCAGTTTTGTTTTTAGCACCAAACACTTGTGATACTTTAGCATTCACGATTGCACTATTGATAGCATTGTCTAACCCTGACAATTTTTCAGCGTAATAGTCAATTATGTCAAAAATACCACAAAAGTCGGGCGTTAACTTCAGAAGTTCACAATCTTTATGAATCGTCAACTCTAGGCTTTTCTTTAAGGCTGGGTTAGTGATAATTGCTGTTGTTGGCTGGTAATGCCAGTCAAAGCCTTTAAGATTGCCCCACTGAAATGTAAAGCCGTATGTGTCATCATTGAATACTATAACGTAACCGCCAGCGAATAAGCAATAATAGAAGAAGTCGCGTGTTGAACCTTCCCAGTTTTCAGGAAAGTCAAATTCTACTATACTACAAGCACGCTGAAATAGTGAACGTTGCCAAAACTTAAACGCCTTATTATTACGTGACTTTAGATGTGTAGGTGTGTATGTAGAACTTGCTATATTTAATTGTTCATAATTAAAAGGCATATTATACATATGTTTTCACCTCTATATATGGGGCGCTAACGCGCCCCTTTATTTTTATTCCTGAATTGTCACGTTTGAACTAGTGCTTAACATAGCACTAGTTGGTGTTGGTGTTGGTGAAGGTGCTGGGTCAGCCATATAAAATACAATACACTTTTCAGTAGGGTCACAAATGCAATTCTTTGCAACGTGTAACCATGTATTACGGTAACCCTTACGCGCTTCAACTGGTGTTGTACGGCTAGATTCAATCTGAAAATCAGTTAAAAGACCGTCACGGTCAGTTACGACACCGACAACATAATCAAGGTCTACTTTTGCACCCTTAATCTGTGAACCGTATGTTGTTGTGTGCGTTGTGTCTGTATCAACAACAGCTGGTTCAACTGATACCTTTGGTCTATTTGCAACAGTGGCGTTGTTCTGCCAGTATGAAATAGGCTGGTACTGTGTATCAATATCAAGGTACTGGTCATTGAAGATTTCAGGTAATACGCGTGATTCAACGTCTTTCCATAGTGCTGAATACATATAAACACGAATATCTTCAAGTGGTGTGTGTCTTAAAATATTGTGTTCTACACCGCCTATTGTTTTTGGCATTGTCCAGTGATAAGCTGTCGAACGTTCACCCATGTATTCAAGGTGTGTCTTAAAGAATGCAACGAAAAATTCAGCAAATTCTTTAAGATATGTAGTTCTAAGCTGTTCAGAAGTATAGTTTGTACCAAACTTCTGATTGAATTCATATGTAAGGTTAATAGCTGAACCAGCCATTACACTAGACATATCAACAGTCTGACCAATACGATTAAGAAGACACATTCTGTTCCAGCCTTCACGCTGTGATTCATAATCATTAGCGTGTTCCTGAAGGTAACCAGCTGTGAAACGTGCAAATTCAGCTTCATCTCTAAATGCTTGCTGAACTTGGTCTTCATACATTGTGATACAATTATCCCAAACGTCTGAACCGCCAAATGTTACAGTAACAGAAGGTTGTGTGTTCTGTTCCCACTGTGATTTGGTTGACTGAGCGTCGCCGTTTGCGTCCTTATTCTGACCATTTGTGAAACCGTCAGCAAGGTTTGTATAAAGGTCTGTGTTGAAGTTACCTGAAGGCTTTGCGCCCTTTGAGTAGAAAGAAATTTTTCTAATAAGGTGGCTATATTCTTCAGTGCTTATTGCGTCCATAAGTGTTAGTCTAGCCTTGTACGAACGTGACGCAACAATTAAACGTCCATACACTAGATTGATAGAATTGAACACGTTTTCAAAACCAGTAGCCAAAAGTGTTTCACCAGCTGAAACGAATGAACTAGAATCAACAACTGAAATATCAGTCTGACCAGTTCCCTGACGAACTAAAAGGTTCATTAAGGCGTGACAATCCTTTGGTGTGAATACTTTACTCATTCAATTCACCTTCCTTCCTTTAAAAAGCATCTTTAAATATATCAACACACTTAGCAAAATCACTTCTATCATCTACTTCACCGCTGTTGTCACGGTGCGCGTTTTCTTCCTGAAGTTTTGCTAGTTGTGCTTTTAGCTGTTCATTTTCTTCTTTTAACTTAGTGTCATCTAATGTTTCACGTGAAACATTATCAGGTTCTTTCTTTGGGTCATCAGCTGGTGGGTCATTCTTTGGTTCATCAGCTGGTGGGTCATTCTTTGGTTCATCAGCTGGTGGATTCTGTTCCAGCTTTTCACGTTCCTTCAAGTCTTTGATTTCCGCACTTGTTACTCCCGATAATCTTAGTTGAATTTCTTCTTTTACAGTCATACTATTCACCTTCCTTTCCCAAATATGTGGGGGTCGATTGTTGGGTGACCAGCCCACCGCTATGGGTGTTCTTTCCCATGGTCGTGCGGTTATTCGCGCCCCCACACTATTATTGTATACATTCTTTAATAACTATTCAAGATAAAACCCATTATTTAGATAGTTGTTTAATTCTTCACGTTCTGAATCATAACAGCTAATATTAGCACTAGCACCACCGCACTTAATAAAACCGCCCATTAAACTATTTAGCTGTACTACTTTGTTTAATGGTCTGCCCCAGTTAGCCGTGTCAATTTCACCTGAACCAAAGTTTTCAACTGATACTAGAACTGAAGTATTATACAACATAGACGCACCGCCATTTGAACCACCAATTGAAGGTGTAGGGTGTAAAATATTTTCCATGGTGTTAATACCAGCACTGATACCCATTGGTATATTCTTAGACATAACAGCGCCAGCAAGATTCAACACACCGCCAGCAATCTGACCCAAACTTTGCGCCGTATTACCGTACTGTACTGACGTATATATATTGGTTTGATAACTTGCTATCTGTGTTAGTGTTGCTGAATTACTTAGATATACACCACTTGCACCAGTATCAAGGTTAATGACATATGAAATTTTAAGATTATCAATGTCATTATTATTCAAGTCGATAAGCCCGACAGCTGGTATTGATATATTGTACTTTGAAAATGTTGGGTTATATTTTCTAAAATCTGAATATATATTTGACGGTATATCAATTGGTTTGTTGATTGTTTTAATAGCCCTATTATTCAGTTTCAATGCTGTGATACCAGTACCGAACCACTTCACTTTGATTTCAGACGTTGTACCATAATCTTCGTATACTGAATAATTCAGTGGTGAATAGAAAAGGTCAACAACATAATCGTATGGGTCAAAGACAAAATTACCTACCATTTTAGTCCAGTCATCATCAGTAGTTTGGTAATAATTATCTTTGTTGAATATACCAGCCAGTCGCGCCAGTGTTGACACGGCATATGTTGAAACACCGTCAGCGTCACCGCCAGCAATACGAACTATCCAGCAACCGTTATTAGTGCTAAAACCTAGTGGTGTTGTAGCAACATTTCTTGATACGATTCGTTGTGTAACTGATACACAAGGGTCATTAAATCTCATATCATAATTAACTGACGAACGTTCAACAAAGAAAAACATACTTCTGATAATTTCACGATAAGTTGCTAATGTATCAACATGACCTGACACTTCAAATATTGAATCTGATAATGAACGTGTACCAGTAACGAAGTACATTCTAGTAAATTGTGGAATATAAAAATAATTAAAATTTGACCAGTCGTCTTGCAATACTATTACGGGGTCAGTGATAGAAGTTGGTTGTTTTAAATGTATGTCATATTGTTTTGATACAATGACTGGTCTTTCAGTTGAATTTTTACGCTTTGAAAATTCATAAAAATAAGCAATCATTTTTTCACACCTCTTTTCTTTTTGCGTTTACACACACTTGAAATCATACCGCCCTGAGTTGCGACAATTTCTTCATAGTCATAACCAGCATATGTTAGATTAGCACGTATATCTTCAGGTGTATCACCCCACATACCGTTAAACACTTGCATAGCTATCTGAACGTTTTCAGTATAAAATGAAGGTTCATCACCGTATGGGGGTGGCGGTTGTGGTGGTTCGGGGTTTGAATCAGGTGGTGTATCATCTACAAGATAGTTAATCTGATTGACTATCTTCATAATGTCTGAAACATAAGTTGATGAAGTAGCCCAGCCGTCATCTTTAATAGTCTGAAGATAATCTTGACTACCGCGACAGTCACGAAGATTCAAGTACCTTGACGCTTGTATAAATTCAAAATAACCAACAACACCCAGTTCAAAAGAATCGTAAACACGGAAATCACTATTAACTTTAATAGTACCAGCTGGTGTTTCTTCATGTGTTTCCATGTTTACACTTTTACCAGTCCAATGTGAACCACATTTCATACCCCAGTGATTAAAGTATTGCGAACTGAGCTGTGACCGCCCCCAGTTAGACTCGTTACAAGATTGCGCAACTATTGCACATACACACGAATCATCAATCTGATACTGATTATTGTACTTTTTAACCAGTGAAGTCATTGACCTGACAAATTGAACTTGATACTCTTTTAAAGCCATATTATTACCCCTTAATTCGCATGAATACACTTCTTGTTTTTGAACCATAAATACCGTCAGCAACAAGACCGTGATTTTGCTGAAACGCTTTAAGGGCTGAAAAAGTGCGTTCGCCAAAAATACCGTCAGTGATTAGTCCAGCACCTGAAACAGCGTTCAGAAACTTCTGAAGATAATTAACGTGCATTCCCATTGACCCACGTTTTAATACTGGGGTTGCGCTTGGAATAACTAATGTTTCACGTGAAACATTTTCAATAAATCGAACAACAGCTACAAGGTCTTTACGTCTGTTAATTGGATTGATACAAACACCTTTTCCCTTCTTCTTGATAGTGTTGCTTTTTGTACCTACTGATTCAATCATTTCTGTTGCTGATACCGCTATTGCAATATGTGTGATTGAACTTTTTGACTTTCCAAAAAATAGAAGGTCACCAGCCTTGATGATATTCTTTGATACTTCAGATTCTTTGTATCTCTTATAATATCCTTGGGCTGTATCACGCGCCACTTTGATACCTGAACCGTTAAGAACTACATAAATAAAACCTGAGCAATCAAGACCACCTTCAGTGGTACAGTCACCGCCCCACACATATGGTATACCGATAAATCGTTTCGCATATTCAATGTTTATCTTCATCATTTTCACCCCCTTCATTTAATAAATCTATTCCTTTTTTGACAATATCAGGAACGTAAATATCCATTATAATGAAGTTTTCAATTATAGATACGCCTTCATTAAATAGGTACGCCACAATAGTACCAATTCTTAAATAATCAATATCAAACAATAAATCAATACGGTACATAATAGCCACCATTACGAAAATGAAAAACTTCTTCATGATACCATGAAAGCCTACACCGCTAGATAGTTTACCTGACTGAGTTTTTGGTGACTTGTGAAGCACCAGCGCAATATACACACCAGTCAATATATCAACTAATATGAATATTGCAAGCGTTGAAAGCGGAAAGTCCCAGCCCCCCAAGGCTTTACAAATTACACCACTAACAAGTAACAGCACTACATCAATTAAACTTTTTGTTTTCATTTTTACACCTTCTTTCTATGTTTCACGTGAAACACTGTTAATTGTTCTTTATTTAATTATAAAGTAAAAGCTCCACCTTTTACAAGATAGAGCTTTTACAATAGCTTGGGAGAGGGTTACGGGAAAGTACCCATAACCATATTATAACAACTATACCAGCTTTTCAAGCTGTGAAACAATATCAGCTTTTACATCAGCTGAAATAGGAAACCAAGCATGATTATAATACTGCTTGTTGTTTCCCTGATAAGAAGGGAATGAAATCATTGTACCTTCCTTACCTTCTTTGTTGGTGTACTCAGTATACCAGCAATTATAAATCTTGATACCGTTGACTTCCATATCGAAAGCCACACGACCCTTCTTCACTTCTTTTGCCTTTAATACTGTTACATTGTACTCGATTTTGTTTTCATTAGTCTTCTTCATTTTCTTTTTCCTCTCTTTCTTGACTAATAGTTTTACTGTATTCATAAGGGCTGACCCCATTATGACGTGATTTAAAGCGCGTGCATTCTGTTAATGCAACACAATTCATACAACCCAGCTGTAATATAGTACGTGTAGTACATATTGATACAACGTCTTCTTTAATACCGAACTTCATCATCTAAGTCCACCACCTTCTTACACCTAACAAATGTATATGTCGTATACTGGTTATCATCAGCCAGTGAAAACCAAGCTATAACTTGAACTTCATCAGCGTTGTCAATATCAGGTATCTGACCTGATAGAATTTCATCTTTAATATATCGTCCAGTTATCATCACACCGTCAAGTTCAATTTCAATTTCTTCTGATACTGACGCTTTAGAAACTAATTCAGCTAATGTCATTATTTAACACCCCTTCTTCAAGTGTTGCTACTAAATGTTTACTAACTTCTAGTTGCAAGTCAGGTCTATCTTTTAATATTACCGTATATACGTATTTTGCCAATTTTAGAAAAGCAATTACGCAATATGAATATTGCATTTCACCTTCAATTTCAGTGTATTTATCAGATACTGTGATTGTTAAATATTGTTTTTCCACTATTGACCACCCCCAAACATAGCACCCCAGCATTTAGGACAAATACCACTGATTAACAGTTCACGTTGTTCAGCTGGTGTGTTTGGTGTTGCGTCCTGAATACAAATGTCTTCACCTTCCCACCAGTCACCGAACGTCCTAGCGTCCTCAGCTGGTATATCAATTTGTTGTGGTTCTTCACAGTACCTACATTTACCTAAAACAGTAAACTTCTGTGTTCTAGGCTCGAACTTAATAAACTGTTGATTCATACCGATTGCCATATTGTTACCCCCTTTTATAATTCCTTATCGTAATAACCGTTCCATGGTCTTCCCAGTTCATCATCGCCTGAAGAATAATCACGAACGTAATAATTTTTGTAGTAACCGTTGTCAAGTATTTCAGGGTGTTCAACTTCTATAAAATATATCGCGTGCTGTTCATCAATAAACGCTAAACGGTTACCTCTATCATTAAAAAGTGAAGTTCTATCAGTTTTATCATTCGGGTTATCATTATATAGAACTATTTCTTTACACATTTAATCACCCCCCCCCCTTAAAATGGTAAACATGGATTGTTTAATAACTGTGCTGTTCTATATGTTTGTCGTTCAAGACGCGCAAAATATTCTAATAATGCTAAACGATTTTTAATTAACAATTCATCATCAGTTAATAATCTTTCAGGTACATCACGTTCACCTTCTGGAAATCTTTGTGTATAATCTTTCATACCGTCTACCTTCCTTTCATTCGACATTTAACGGCGTTCCCTTGAACTGATATAACAATAACATATTTATCTATACTTGTGTGAATAAATACAATATAAATACAATATACATGAAAAAACAATTCTTTAGTTTACTAAAGTAATGTTTCACGTGAAACATTACACTTTAAAGAATTTCTTGAAGTTGATAACAATATCATACATAGTATATTTTTGATACTTCATACGGTCATTGATTGTAGCGTCACGAAGTTTAAAATACCAATCATCGAAAAATTTCTTTTGACCGTTTTCAGTATTCAAGTCATATGTAAACGGTGCTTTAGCTGAAGAACTTGTCATGTAGTAGTCACCTGATTCAGATACATATACATAATAGTTATGGTGTTTATGTATAATGTGAATCAGTGACTTCATCTTTTTAAGTGACTTATGTGTAACATTAGTAAAGTCATTTGACGCGAACTGACCGTCAAAAGTTTTAGCACCCCAGTCAGTACCGTTCATAGCTCTATATATACCTGATTGCTGATAACTGGTGGTGATAGGATAGTCACCTTCACATATGTGACGCAAAAATATACCGCGTTCTTTCAGTATCCTGACACTTTCGCCACTGAAACACATATCAGACATATCGTCAACAACGTCAAGCGTGTTTGTAATAGGAGTTGAAATCTGTTCAGCATTTGCAAATAAAACCAGCTTTAAATCACCTTTACCACGTGCGATTCTATCACGGCTCATAGTCATGTAAAGGTCAAGAAGTAATTCACCTTCTTTGTTACCAGCTGAAGTACGTTCACCAATTTGGGGTATAAATTCATCAACTAGCAACCAGTCAAATTCTGACGCGTCAAAACCTTTTACTGTCTTGATTTTATTCAATGGTAGTATCATTGAAACTGGTTCACCTATCGGTTCACCGTCAGGGCATTCGTAAAAAGCTCCAAGACCGTCTTGTACTTTTCGTGGGTATATATTAGTACCCTTATCACGGTTAATAGGTTTATATGGTGATAAGTCAATTTTACCGTCAGGTTCGTCACATGACACAATAAGATTCACGTCTTCAACTGTTCGTTTCGTATATACGATTTTGATTTCATGACCGTATGTATACCATAACCCTGAATATGTTTTTCCCGGTCCTCTAGGTGACCATATAATAAAGCACCAGCATTCGGGGTGTTCTTCAATATCTTTCCCGATATGGTAATAACCGTCATTATAATCTTCACTATAATTACTCCTCATATGTTTGCACCTCTATTTCATCATAAAAAATTTCTTCCCAGTCAGGAACTTCAATATCGTCTAACAAATAGTCACACGGTGTTAAGTCAATAGAATCACCACATTCATTACCGTTAGAGTCGTAAAATATATCTTCATTAAATAGATATGTATGTGTTAGCTTTCCAGTGATTGAACCTTCAAAATTAGTGTACTTCTTAAAATTTGAAATGTCATTATTTAAACATTTAACACCAGTTTTCTTTGGAACGCCAGCCACTGTGATTTTTAATTTGTGCCAGTCATCTTTTTTATTGCGTGGGTCATCAGAATAACGGCACGCGTAACGCTTAGCGCCTAAAGTGATAAATTCTTCGTATGAACCGTCAAATTCAGCAACACCAAGATAGTATACTTTTCCTTCGTGTTCAACACCACCATAACCGTTAGCGTTTAACTTTTCAATACATTTACGGTTGTATTCTTCAACTTTGTTCATATCCCAGTTAATCGCGTAACAGCTGTCTGTGTCACTGTATAGCCACTGACCGCCGTGTTCATAGTCTACACAATCACCTAAACAGTGAAGGTTTCTGAATGCGTATGATGTAACCCACACGCCCCACTGATATGGTAAAACACTATTGAACTTGTTTACATACTTTTCATACAATTCTTCAGGTGTATACGGCGCGTTGGTCTTTGGATTAATTTCTTCTTCAATAACGTATTCACCTGACTTATGTTTTGATGTAGAAAAGTATTTTTCAACAATATTTTCACGAATACTTTTCTGTACTAACATACCATACAATGAATTTAATTTTGCTTTTGCTAGTGCATACGCTACTGGGTCACCAGCTGTTTTCAGTTTCGTCTTTGCCTTAAACAGTGCAAAAACATAATCAGTAAACCAGCGTGGTAGATACCCCTTCATAGCACCTTCTACATTGGTGCAAATTGCATAATCCCATGTATATTGATTGTTTATAACTTCAAGATCTGTTTCATTTAACGCAATCTTAACATACCCAGCACACAAGATTCGACCATTATCAATAATAGCGTCAACTTCTTTGATACACTTTGAATGCTGTAAAGCTGGCATTGGTGTAAAATCGTCAAGTAGTCGCGGTTTAATTAATATCAAGTCAAATGTGTATGCTGTGTTTTCAGAATCGTCAAGTATTTCGTCAACTGACATATCAGGCAACGGCGTAAATTTTTCAATAGGGTATTTTTCTGAAAGCATTACAAAAGGATACGAAGACGCAAAATCAAAACAAACAACATAATTATCGAACACCTTCGGGGCATTCAATCCGATATAGTGCCTATTTGCGTGCGTATAACCACCATGATAGACTTTTTCCATGTGTCTATATTGTTCGTATGTCAACACCATAGAAAGAAATCGTTGACGATAATTATTTTCTTTTGCCAGCTTCTTGACTTCTTCACGCGGTATTCCAGTTGCTGTATAAGGCATTGAATAAATGCGTTTATTTAGCTGGCGTTTTAATGTATCAAGACATTCAACACCAGCTAATACATCACACTCTATATACTGAAGTTCATCAGCGTTAAATTCTTCACCTTGTTGACGTATCTTGTTATAATCCCATTTTCCGACCGCTTTTTTATGTGGTACGTCTAAATCTTCAGCCCACTTTTCAAGTTTTCGCTGTGCTAAACAAAGTGAATCTTTAAGTGTGATAATTTTATCGCCAGTATTAAATTCAATAGCTATGGGATTGTGCGACTTCGTATTTAATTGTTTAACTGGTGTACCCCATTTCTTCATAAAGAATAGGCGTGTGAAAGTCCAGTCATATTGCAAATTGTGCGCGTATAGATATGTTTGTTTACCCTTCATGTTATCAGTTATCATATCTATACAGTTGACTAATTCTGAAGGTCTATGACCCCATAGCGTGACGATAGGTCTATCAAACGCGTATAAACAAATAGTCCATGCTACAACATAGTTGTTAACCGTGTTATATTTAAGCTGTTTAACACCTACCTTTTTATTGTATGTATAAAATGTCGTGTTAGGTGATTCTTTTGAAGTTTCAGTATCAAACATGATAATGACATCATTATATGTTTCACTATTATTTTTACCTGACTTCTTGTGATAAAATATGTTATCTAAGACCTGATAGTTAAACAATGAATAATGCAACATATTATAAGGCTGGTGTTCGTCCAGCCATTTACGCCGTATATGCGATAGTTGCGTCATTGTCATTTTTGCCACGGTCTAAGTCACCCCTTCTTTTTAGTCTTAGAATCTTCAAACAGTTTAGTCACGTCAATATCTTCATTTTCAAGAATTGTTTTAATATCACTTCTTATCTTGACTGATTTGATACCAGCTGAATTGTTAGCTTCAATCTTTTCAAATATTTCAACAGCCTTTTTATCTTTTTTCTTGCGTGATTTCTTCATTGTATCTAAATAATTTTTATCTTCACGCATTTCAATAATATTTTTGAATATCTTTTCATCATCTATACCGTAACGTTTCATAACACCTAGCGCAACGAATACAGACGCTGAACCGACTTTTTCATCTAGCTTTTTGTTATATTCCTTTTCAAAGTATTCAGCTAGTTCTTGCCACGTTAATTCCTGACCACCTTGTAACTTTGCATATCTTTTATTTATCGTTTTAGCGCGCTTAACATACATTGATGTTATACCGCGCTTGTCACTGGTCTTTGCTGAAATAAACCGTTCAGCGTCTTCAATCTTGGCATATAAACCAGCTAATGATTCAGGTGGCTTAGTGTGAAATCTTAAATTAGTATTATCATCATATTCAATACCCTTCCATTTAGCTATGTCTTTCTGTGCCCTTGCATACGCATAATTTAAAACACCTTCATAGTATTTTTGACCTGATAGCTTTTCAAGTTCACGAAGTTTTCTGTCAGCTTTTTTCATAGTATAGAAATAGTCAGCGTATACGCTGGCGTACTCAGCACGATTTGCACTATCTATACCATATTCTTCAGCATACTTCATGCCTTGTGT
>Ga0247608_10005299_pt1 | contig 14012 bp, 14 predicted proteins | sample 176DNAGHGlowgp2_FD_193490 | JGI IMG/M metagenome (GOLD analysis project Ga0247608, IMG submission 193490) | Sheep rumen microbial communities from Palmerston North, Manawatu-Wanganui, New Zealand - 1766 DNA GHGlow gp2 | ecosystem: Host-associated > Mammals > Digestive system > Stomach > Rumen ...
TGCGTACCGTTTGCTTTCGAGCAGACACCGGGCGTTGACATGGTTTCCGGAAAGCCTTCTAAGTGCCGTGTGCTTATAGCTCGCAGCTATTAAGCCACGGTTCATCATACATTAATAGATTCTTTCAGATAATCTACATAACTTATCCTAAAAACGATATAGAATATGGAATTACAACAGACGAAGCACCATCTCGCTCATCATCACACGGATGAAACCACACGATTTCGTGATACGATGCGTCGCAGGCGCAGGAACAGGCGTATTTTGAGGTCTGTGCTGTGGTGGAGTCTTGTGATATTGGCTATGCTGATAGGCGTGCTTGTTATACTTGCTTATTTTATAGATCGTAATTAGTTAAGTTGTATAATATCGTATAATATAAGGTGGGAATTTTCTTTTGGTTCCCACCAAAACTTAATACTAACTAAATTAATACAATTATGAAAAAGTACATTGCAGAAGCAATTGGCACATTCGTGCTCACTTTCCTCGGTTGCGGTGCAGCCGTGTCACTCGGTTGTTCTGATGACAACACAGCCGCAGTAGTTGGTACGGCTATCGCATTCGGCCTTGCCGTAGTAGCCATGGCTTACACCATTGGCGGCATTTCTGGTTGCCACATCAATCCTGCCATTACGCTTGGCGTACTTGCATCTGGCCGTATGAGCGTAAAAGACGCATGTGGTTACTGGTGTGGTCAGATTATTGGCGGTATTGTAGCGGGTGCTGTACTTGCAGGCATATACTGCTGTACCTCTGGACTCGGAGCCAATGGCATAGGTGCAGGCTGCAATGGCAGCGTCATGACGGCACTCGTTGTAGAGGCTGTGCTCACTTGTCTCTTCGTGCTCGTTGTACTCGGCACTACTGACTCAAAGGTTGGTGCAGGCAACTTCGCAGGTCTTGCTATCGGTCTGTCGCTGATACTCATCCACCTCGTAGGCATCCACTTCACAGGTACATCTGTAAATCCAGCTCGTTCTCTTGGTCCTGCTATCTTCGCAGGTGGCGAGGCTTTGGCTAATGTATGGGTGTTCTTCGTAGGCCCACTCGTTGGTGGTTTGCTCGCAGCATGCCTTTGGAAGGTCATCGGTCCTTGCTGCTGCTGCAAGAAAGATGAAGAGTAGTCATTACAACATCCTGTCTGTCAGATGGGTTTGTTAATTTGACGCATACAATTTTTTTAATTGAACTATACCGGAAAATCTTTTTCAAAAGGTTTTCCGGCTTTTTTTTTACTTTTGCATTGTGAATCTACTACATCTACTAAAGTATCGCAAGCTGTGCTTGTCTGGTAGATAGACGTGGTATCTAACATCTATAACATCTATAACATATCCAACATCTATAGCAATCAAAAACACTTATACTATGAGAACAAAACGATTAACACTTATAGCGTTGCTAAGTACGCTGATTCTGTCAGTTCCGACTGATTCACATGCACAATGGAAAGGTTTCGTCAGTGGTGCTGTCAAGTCAGCCGTAAAGACTGGACCTAAAGGTGCAGTGGAGGGAGTGATAGACGCTGCCGCTGGTATGGTGGGGGCAAACAAAGGCAACAAGAAACCTGGCAGCGGAAACAGCGGAAATAGTGGTGACGGAGATGATACCGGCGATGGCCGTTACGTATCTAAGCACAAGGATTGTGACCCGGGAGAAAAACCGGAAGGCGCTGGTATATGGGGCAGAGGTTACGTGGTAGAAGTTGATTTTGACCTCTGCTGGGAATGTGTCACACCTACTTATGACAATATTTTCGCCATTCCTGTAGGCAACACTAAGAGGTGGCGTTTCTATAGTGTAGAGAACGGTAAGCAAATAGGCAACAAAGAATGGAAGGCATCAGCTGAACCTCATTTCAACAATGGCGTTTGCGCAGTGCAAGACCCAGATACGAAACAGTGGTTCATACTTGACAAGTATGGCAATACCACGCCATTGGCAAAGAACATTATATCGGTGACGAACTTCCTTGACGGGGCTGCCATAGCCAGCAACAGTTCCGTTGACCATTTTTATATTAATACCAAGGGGCAGCGTATATATCCCAATGCCAAGCCATGCGACAACGAGATTTATCCTCTCATAGACGGCACTAGACGACTGTTCAAAGGAAATAGTGCGATAGGTTCTCCTGCCTACGGCTATCTCGATGGTCAAGGTAATGTGGTAATCAAACCGAAGTATCTCGAGGCGCGCAACTTTGGTAGTGGATATGCCATAGTATTCGATTACGAGGCTACTCAGAACCAATACTGGCTGATAAATACCATGGGAAACAAAGTAAGCGTGATACCCGATAAATATGCCCCGGTGAAATGGACGCACTCCTGCTTCGTATCAGATTTCGTGCTCTCTGCCGCAGTTGCGAAAAATCGAGAGACTGACAAGTATGACATCATATCTCCGCAAATGAAGGTGAAGGCTTCGTTCGATGTTGCATCGCCATTCTGCTTGAAGACCATGCCTGCCGGTGCGCAAGTCTGCATAGTAAAGAACAATGACTGGAAATATCCCAAGTTCTATAACGTCGCAGGCGAGGAGGCAAAGGGCTACCACAATCCCATGGGTGGTGGTATAGGAATTGACCCTGTGGAACCATGGTATGAGACGAGCAACGCTAAGGGAGAAACTATCGTGCGCATACCAGAGGCGGTGATGACAGAAGAACTGGTTGACAATGTAAAGGATGCCTGGCAGGTACCAAGGTGGAAATACACAGGGTACGGCGTGTTTCCTGGTAGTCTGACCAATGATTTGGGTTATGTATTGAGTCATGAAGGAGTACGCCGCATAATTAAGAAATGGAATTATGAGAAGATTGATTCATACAGTGCCGACGGCTATGCCAAGGCTGTCAAGGCTTCAACAGCAGGTTGGCGCGTGGTAGGATGTTCCTGGGTAGAGGAGCTTGACCGCCACATGGTGTTCATCGACCTTCGTGGCAATGTGAAAGTAGAGATTGTAAAGGTAAAGTAATGTCTTTTAACTTCCTCTGACTCCTTCTGACTTCTTCTGATTTCAAGACTTCAAAACCTTACATAAATGCTTGCGCTCAGCGCAAAACTGTGAACTGTGAACTGAATTGTGATGGCGACATGCCCGTAAACTTCTGAAATGCGCGACGAAAGGTGGATATGCTACCGAAACCACTTTGTAGCGCCACATACTCAAGAGTATATTCAGGATGCTCACGCATCATGGGTATACTCTTTTTCTCTATACGCAGGCGGTTGATGTAGTCGTAGAATGTCTGTCCCACGTTGTCGCGCAGGTATTGCGATAGGTACGTGCGATTGGTGTGCATCATTGTTGCAAGGTCTTGCAGCGTCAGGTCGGCATTGAGGTATAATGACTGCTGCTCTACCAGGCTTTCTAATGTGCCGGCGGCAAACGGCAGCACGCTTTGCGGCTGTTGAGGACGCGAATGTTCCTGACCTGATATTGCGACAGGTCGGAAGTTCCAGCTGTATTTAAGCACCATAAGCCACAGCACGAGCGTAGATACATAATACAATATGTCAGCGGCTACCGTGGCACAGAGCGATGTAAGCAACCATGACAACTGGCTTACAATGGCGAAGATAAACACCGGGCGCAGCCACGACACGTCGATGTCATCAATGTTGGAGTAGTTGGAGCGCACATAACTGATGTGTCGCTTGGCTTTTACATATCCGATGGCTATCACTGTCCATGCATAGCACCACAGAAATATGCAGTAAGCCAATATCACTTCTTTCGTAGGGCAGAACGCATAGATTACGGTGAAAATGGCAAACGGCATCGATAGCAGAAGCAGGCGTTTCATGGTAGTCCAGCCAGGCGTCACGACCTCAAGCACAAGTATGGTGTAGGTCAGGGCAGACCATCCGTCTATAATCATAATCCAGTTAAGCACACGCTCGGTGTAGAAACCTGGAAACGTGATGACGAGGTCTTTTATGTTTGACACTGCCCATACAGCCATCACTATGCCGAGTATGGTCTGATAGCGCGTACGGCAACGGCGAAAGCAGAGTATGTGTATGGCAAAGATACTAAAGAATGCTGTTGAAAAGCCGATGAAAAAAGTTGATATGTTGAGGTAGTCAAACATAGGTTTAGAGTTTTTCTTCTTGCAAAGTTACATCTTTTTTCTGAACTTGCCAAAAAACTGCGTGATTTCCATAACTGTAAAATTTATCGTAGTGATTTTCTCATCGTATTTAACTCGCCCATTTTCGCGATTCTTTTCAGCAAAGCAAATTTTTGTGCGAAAATAGGTATGGAAATTGCGCTTTTGTGTAACAGCTTTATTATCAATGACAAACAATTTTAGGATAGGTGCTTTCGCCGCTTTGCAGTGTGATTAGATTGCTTTTAGGTTGTGAAAGCTATCTAATTACGGTGTGAAAGCTATGCTATTACATCGTAAAACCTATGCTTTTAGGACACTAAACGATAGCTTTTAGCAATCAAATCAGCGTGTTTTTATGTCATGCGTCGCTACGAATGTAAGTCATGCGTGTCATAAACTCGGTTTGTCAAGAAATTTTCTGCAAATCAGGCATGGTCTCATTTGTTCGCAAAATTTTTCAGTTTATATTATTCAATTTCCATATATTATAGTGCAAGTGTACGAAATATGTCAAAGAAATTTTGTCAGTAAGAAAAAAAACACTACCTTTGCAAAAAAAGAAGGAAAGAAAGAATTTATGACTATCAAACTACGTTTGCAATTGTTGGTATGTGTCGCATGCCTGTTTTCGCTTGTGGCACATGCGCAAGGTGTAGGAGAGACGAAAGAAATAATACGTAAGGTAAATAATGCATGGCAGCAGGCACACCCTGGTCCGGAGTATGGTGGTACCAAGAAGGGACTGAGCGCATTCTGGGACAATGCTGTGTACCATACGGGTAACATGGAGGCTGTGCGCCTGTTCCGCTCACTTGGTGAGACGGAGGCTGCCAAGGCATGGTACGACTACTCCTTCCAGTGGGCTGAGCGCAATAACTGGTGTGGGGCTACGGAGACGGACAGTGAGAAGTGGCAATACAAACACTATGGCGAGAAACCTGAATTTGTGCTCTTCGGCGACTGGCAGATATGTTTCCAGACATACATCGACCTATACGACCTGTCGGATGCCAAAGACGAGAAATGGGTGGCACGCGCCAAAGAGGTGATGGGCTATGAGGCACACAGTGGTGAATGTGACTACTGGTGGTGGGCTGACGCTCTGTATATGGTGATGCCGGTGATGACAAAGATGTATAAGCTTACCGGCGACGGTGCATACCTCAACAAGATGTACGACAACTGGCAGTATGCTAACGACATAATGTACGATAAGAAGACAGGCCTGTATTTCCGTGATGGCAAGTACGTATATCCAAAGCACACCACCGCTGCAGGCAAGAAAGACTTCTGGGCACGTGGCGACGGATGGGTGATGGCAGCCTTTGCCAAGGTGCTCGCCGACCTGGAAAATGACGATTTGAAGGCAAAGGGTGGAAAGGCCCTTGCTGATAAGAATAAGATGAAGGCTTCGCTTTTGAAGTACTATCGTAAGATGGCGAAGGCAGTGGTGAAGTGTCAGCAGCCTGAAGGACACTGGACACGCTCAATGCTCGACCCGGAGCAGGCACCTGGCTATGAAACAAGTGGTACGGCGCTGATGTGCTACTCGCTCTATTGGGGCGTAAACAATGGCATCCTGCCACAGTGCTGCAAGAAGGCTGCAGACAAGGCATGGCAGTATCTCTGCACCGTGGCATTGCAGCCAGACTATACCATAGGCTACGTGCAGCCGATAGGCGAGAAGGCTATCCCAGGACAGGTGGTGGATAAGAAGTCGCAGTCAAACTTCGGCACTGGTGCCTTCCTGCTCGCTGCAAGCGAACGAGTGAGGGCGGAGATGAAGAAATAAACGCATCCAAATCCTTCGTGTTAGGAAGAGGAGATAATAAATAATGCAACTATGAAAAGGATTATTTTGATATGCCTTGCAGGCGTGATGACCCTTGTCGCTACGGCACAGAGTAAGGTGTATGTTACACGTGACATTTCACCCGAAGGTTTGGTGAAAGTATATAAGGCTCTCGGCAGGAAGGCTGAGGGCAGGGTAGCGGTGAAGATAAGCACTGGCGAATCAGAAAAAACCGGTTACCTCAGACCTGCATTGATAAAAGACCTCGTGCAGGAGGTCAATGGTACCATCGTGGAGTGTAATACGGCGTATGGCGGTGCACGACAGGAGACGGCAGACCACTGGAAGGCTATCAAGGAACGTGGTTTCATGGATATTGCCAAGGTGGATATCATGGACGAGGATGGTGACATGAAGATACCGGTGCGCGACTCTACATGGCTGAAGTATGACATCGTGGGTAAGCACATGGCAAACTATGACTTCATGATAAATCTTGCACACTTCAAGGGACATCAGATGGGCGGACTCGGTGGCGTGCTGAAGAATGCCTCCATCGGTTGCGGCTCTACGGCTGGCAAGGCATACATACACAGTCATGGCGTGACCGACAAGACGCCGGAGTGCTGGCAGTATATTCAGCCGCAGGATGCCTTCGTGGAGTCTATGGCGGCAGCGGCACAGGCAGTGCATGATTATTTTGACAATGGCAACAAGATACTGTATATCAGTGTGATGTATAAGATGTCGATAGACTGCGACTGCAACGGCAATCCGCAGGAGCCGCTGATAGCCGACTATGGCATTTTAGCATCGCTCGACCCCGTGGCGCTCGATCAGGCTTGCTATGACATCGTTACCCAGATACATAATGATGAGCACAACAATACTAAGCCGCTGCTGGACAGAATAGAGAAACAGCATGGTACGCACATCATGGAGTGGGGCGAGAAGATAGGACTCGGCTCGCGAGACTATAAATTAATAAGCATCGACCAGACCTGTACTACAGAGTAGGTCGAAAGGGAGGGATAAACATTATGAACAGCATGGAGATTACCCAGGAGGAGATACTGCGCAGGGCGGAGGAAGTGTTCTCTGCTATGAAGTGCCGCACTACGCTGCAGGAGGAGCAACTCATACGCAAGGCGTTCGACTTTGCCATGGAGGCTCATCGTGATCAGCGCAGAAAGACTGGCGAGCCTTACATAATCCACCCTATAGCGGTGGCAAAGATTGCTGCGTCTGAGTTGCAGCTCGGCGCGGCACCGGTATGTGCTGCATTCCTTCACGACGTGGTGGAAGATACTCCGTGTACCATAGACAAGATACGCGAGATGTTTGGTGACGACGTGGCTTTCCTCGTCAAGATTGTAACCAAGCAACATAAGAAGAAATATGCTATGTCGAAGCAGCTTGACAATTTCAAGCAGATGCTCGACTCAATGCACTACGACATAAGGGCGATACTCGTAAAGTTGGCTGACCGCCTGCATAATATGCGCACGCTGGATTCCATGCGTCCGGACAAGCAGATGAAGATTGCCGGTGAGACGGATTATTTCTATGCTCCGTTGGCTAACCGACTGGGTTTCTATACCATCAAACTCGAACTGGAGAACCTGTCGTTCCGATTCCGCTGCCCTGATGTGTATAAGCATATCACCGACCTGATAGAGAAGGATAAGGCTTCGGAGAGAAAGAAACTGGAGTCTTTTGAAGGTAAGATTGACAGCATACTGACAAGCCACGGCATAGTGTTCACCCGCGAAGTGGACTATAAGCAGCCTTACAGTATATGGCGCAAGATGCAGACGCAGAATCTCGACTTTGAACATCTCGAGTGCAGGCATTTCACGCGTATCGTGTTCCCTGACGATATGTATGAGTCAAGGAAAGACAAGTGTCTGAAGATTTATTCGCTTTTGACGGATAAGTTCAAGGAACGCCCTAACTCCATAATAAACTACATAGACCAGCCGAAGCAGAATGGATACCAGGCGTTCCACTTCCAGCTGCTATCAGACTACGGTATATGGGAGGAGATACATATACAGTCAGACAAGATGCTTACGAAGTCACGACTGGGTTACCTCTTCGATAGCGGACACAGGGAGATAGACATAAACAAGTGGCTTGATGACTTCCGTAAGGTGCTGAGTGACGTAACGGCGAATCCAGAACAGAACAAGGACGGCAATTTCTTCATGCAGTCTGTCAAGGCGTCTTTCTATAATGACGACATACAGGTTTATACGCCGGAGGGCAAGGCTATACTGCTGCCGAAAGGCTCTACTGCCATAGACTTTGCTTTCGATATTCATACCGAGGTGGGCATGCACGCAAAGTATGCAAAGATAAACGGACATCTCGCCTCCATTAAGACGGTGCTGAAGCGTGGCGACTGCGTGGAAATAGGCACAGACGAGGAAATGCAGCCGCAGGATGACTGGGCAACGAATGCAAAGTCGTATAAGGCCCTGCGCAACATTCACATGTTCCTTGACCGTAAGGAGAGACCAAAGTATCTGAGGTGTCCGCACTGTAACCCTATACCAGGTGAGGAAGTGATTGGCTTTAAGGCCGTTGACGACAGTATTACGGTGCATCGCCGTGACTGCTCAGAGGCAATAGGACTGGCTTCACGTTATGGCGACAGCATCGTGGCGGTGGATTACGAGACGCAGCCGGCGGTGGTGTATCCTGCAACGGTGACGCTGAAGGCTGTGGACCGACAGCATCTGCTGAGCGACATAATCGATAGTATATCAAATAAATTGCATCTGAGCATCAATGACTTGCATACAGTGACGGAAGACGAGATAGTTACCACGACGATAAATTTCTTCGTACACGACTATCAGGAGTTGCAGACCGTGGTGGAAAGCATACTTAGCATTCCGGATGTGGACGAGGTAAGCTATCTTAATAAGTGATTATAAGTTGTCCCAAGTTGTTATTTTATCATCGCTAAATAGTGTAGGACATTGGATTGTAAGGAAAAAATGTAGAAAAACTGTTAAAAATTTGTGTAATCCAGATTAATTGTGTAATTTTGTGGCACAGTTAACGTAGAATATAAAAAAATATTGCCTATCGATACACATTTACTTAACAAAAACGCTTAAGAAAATGAAAAAACTATCTCAGCTGACAGACGAAGAGTTGGCTTTGAAGTATGTGGATGGCAATAATCGCGCGTTTGATGAATTGTTGAATCGCACGCAAACGGGCATATTCTCATACATCATATTTATAGTACATAACAAAGAGGTGGCTAACGACATCTTTCAGGAAACATTCCTGAAAGCCATCACTAAGTTGCAGATGCACAAGTATTCGCCGACGGGTAAGTTCAACGCGTGGTTGATACGTATTGCGCATAATACCATTATGGACTGGTATCGTCGCCAGAAGGCACAGCATATCATTGACACTGATGGTGATGATTTGCTGATAGCACAGATGTCAGACAAGCAACTCATGGAGACATCGCGCGAGGACCTGCTCGCCAATGCACAGGTGATGTCTGATGTACGCTCACTCGTTGACTTCCTGCCGGAGTCGCAGCGAGAGATAGTGAAGATGCGCTATTACCAGAACCTCTCGTTCAAGGAGATAGCAGAGCAGACCGGCGTAAGTATCAATACCAGTCTTGGACGTATGCGCTATGCCCTTATCAACATGCGCAGGTTGGCAAGAGAGAATAACCTGCAGCTGCAGTTGGCTTAAAAGCAACCTTAATGGTTCATGATAACAAGACAAAAGGCAGCGACACAATACTGTGTCGCTGCCTTTTGTCTTGTTAGTAAGTTTGTTTAGAGATTTCTAAGTTGTGAGATGACAGCCTTCGGGTCATCAGCCTTGAATACATAACTGCCCGATACAAGCACGTCAACTCCCGCTTTGACAAGGCGTGGGGCTGTTTCAGCCTGTACGCCGCCATCCACCTCTATGAGAGCTTTGGAGCCGGAAGCGGTAATCATTTCCTTCAGGCGCTCAACCTTCTCTATGGTGTTCTCAATGAACTTCTGACCACCGAAACCAGGGTTTACGCTCATAAGCAGTACCATATCTACATCGTTGATGATATCCTCTATGGCGCATATAGGTGTGGAAGGGTTGAGTGTGACACCAGCCTTCATGCCGGCGTCATGTATCTCCTGTATGGTGCGATGCAGGTGTCGGCAAGCCTCATAGTGTATGTTCATCATCATGGCACCCAGACTGGCGGTTTGCTTAATGTATCGCTCAGGGCGCTCTATCATGTAGTGAACGTCAAGCTTTTTCGTGCAAACCTTAGCCACGGCCTCCATGACAGGGAAACCGAAAGAAATGTTAGGGACGAACGAGCCGTCCATGACGTCGAGGTGAAGCCATTCTGCCTCACTGGTGTTAATCATATCTATCTCGCGGTCGAGGTGTAGGAAATCGGCGGCGAGAAGCGATGGTGATACGATAGTCATTTTTTTGTTTGTGTGAGATAATCCCCTTTTAGTTCAGAAGGAAAGGTATATACTTGCCGTCAACGAGTAGTGGACGGAATGTGTATGCATACTGTTTGATGACAGCCAGAGTATCCTCTGAAGGTGTGAAAGGATTTAATGAGTAATTTTGATTCATAGGCGGGTGTTTTTTTGTTTGAATACAATAGTGTAATTCTGTTATTTATAAATCTAACGCATCAACATGTCGGTTTATTGTATGATTTCTCTACAATGTTATTCTAAAAAATGTAATTGTTGTGGAAATGATGCATGATAATTCTCGCGCTGGTCCTGAATTAATCATGGATGAGTAAGAGAATAGTAAGAAAAAAATCATTTTTTACATCTTTTATTCCAGTTTTTCAAAAAAATTATGTACCTTTGCATAGAGAATATTCTCAAGTTAAGAAACAGAGGGAAATCCCTTCTGCTAGACCTTTTATTTTCCTTTCTTTACAACAAAGAAGAGGTAACCCGTTAATTCCCATAAACTTATTGGTTTCGTGGGGAAGATGTTTATGTTTTCCATGTTTTTGAACTCCCCAACATAACCTTTTGATTATGAACAGAGAAACGAGAAGCCAATGCCAGAATATCGGTACCATATATAACTCAATACTCTTCCACATAATTTGAAATACGCAAGCAGAATATTATATTCTTCCTTCTTCCCTCTTCCATCTTTCGTAGTGGTAAGATAGATGTAAGGTCGATGGTTCGACAGAACGATAAACTTGAATTAACTAATTCGTATCTGTAGCATAGTCGAAGAAAAGAGATTACGAACAATATAAAATATAACAATATGTGTACGGTAAATATTAAAGTTGATGACGCTCTTGTGCGTAGAATCAACCCTGGGCTCAGCAGTCGCGAGAGTATCAACAAATGGCTGCAGGGACAGGTGAACGCGATGATTGAGGAGATGGCGGCCGAGGATACTGTCGATTTGGAGACAGCCCGCGAGATGCTTCACCAAACGATTCGGGAAGTGTACGCTGAGCCATGAGGTATGTCATCAAGAAACGGTGTTTGTCTAAGATAAACACTTTCTACCGCAACGTCTCTAAGAAGTACAAGCATACGTACTCTGAGGAACTGATGCACCAGAACGTTGATGAGGCTGCGCTGCGGGATATGCGTCCCGATTTGGACACCACGGCAGCCATTCGCCTTTGGGCGCAGGAACTGGTGGATCACCGTATACAACAGATGCGTATTGAGGACGAAGAGACAATGAGCATTGACGATGCCCTTGAGATGACTCTGGCAGCAGTGAGAGAGGAGTGGTGACATGTCCCCTGTCACCGCGAATCTAACGAATATATTCGTGGTCTAAATTCGAGTCATTTTGAGTGCTATACCTATGGTTTGGAGGTCTTTATATTGGAAGTAGTATCTATTCGTCCAATTCGTGTCATTCGTGGTCGGGTGTCAACAAGATAATATTTCCTTTTCGTGATTTCAATATGAGATAATAGTTACAATTTATGGATAAAAATAAAATTACAGTAACATCACCATTACTGCCCAACCTTTATAATAAGTAAACTCACATGATAAATACATTATCTATTGAAAATTTTCGCGGGATACGTAGAACTGAAATATCAAATTTGTCCCGCATAAATCTGTTTTTTGGCAAGAATAATTGTGGAAAAAGCAGTTTGCTTGAAGCCATATTCGTGCTCTCCAACAGATTCAATCCGACGTTAGCTTTAAAAATCAATGAGCTGCGTCATTATTATAATAATACGTTAGAGGGCCTCTCGTCTTCTTTTTATAACAGAGATTCAGATACTCCAATTCACATTACATCAGAAAGTACGGAACATGGTAGGTACCTAATGACTATTTCCACTGAGCGGATATTAAGTAAAGAAATAGAAGACAACGCCCCTGTCAGTTATGATGGAAAGGAGTATAGGTTAAAAGTCTTCACCAGTACCGACGGAAAGCAAAACCCAACAACAGGATTCGAAGTCTTCAGAAAAGATGGAAAACTTGTGTTGACACTTCAGAACACACCAACAGAACGGCATAGGGATACATGTATATATATGACACCGACCTATCCGTTTTACGAAGCTATAGATGTGCTTAAGGACATGCTCCAAAACAAGCAGAAGGATAGTTTACTCTCATCTCTTCAAACCCTGGAGCCATCTATTAGTGATATAGCTGTTATTGGCAATGATATTATGGTGGATGTGGCAATCAATAAGCTTTTGCCAATAAACATCCTTGGAGATGGAATACGCAAGATACTTTCCATAATACTTAATATCAATGCCTGTAAAGGTGGTATGTTATTGATAGATGAAGTGGATAATGGTTTTCATTTCACGTCAATGTCTTCATTATGGCAAACTATTTTATCAACAGCATCAGCGTGCGATACCCAGATATTTGTTACTACCCATAACATTGATTCTTTGAAGAGTTTAAGTAACGTGCTCAACAATCAGGCGAATAGCCAAATGAGGCAGGAAATATCTGCTTATAAACTGATTAAGAAAGATAATGCAGAACTTGTTGCCCTACGTTATGGATATGAAGAGTTCAGCCACATGATGTCAAATGATATTGAAATCAGATAGCCATGACAAGAATCTTTATTGAATCCAAAAACGATAATACACAAGAGTTCAACTTTCTCAAAGCATATTTAATACATCTTGGTATCTCCTTAGACAAAGTGGACTTCGTTCATGAAGACGGGAAAGATAACATCCGGCTTGATAGGAATAAATTCCTTGAGGCACAGGCAGAGAATAAGAACAATATCATTCTCTTTGATGCAGACAAGGATGGAGTGACCAAAACCATGTTAGACAAGTTTTTGGCAGACAATCCTGACATCCAAGCAGCGTACTTCCTTTTTCCTAACAATGAGGAAGATGGAAATGTTGAAACACTCTTGGATCATATCTTGCTTAAAGATAATTTTCAGGGTTTCTTTGGATGCTTTAACGACTACGAAATGTGTATTAAGGGACAGAAAGATGAAGCAGGAAATGTACTTTATTCGACGCCAAACTTAAAAGGTAAGCTTTACACCTTTTTCACATCCCTTCATTTGCCAAATAGCAAGATGAAAGAAGTGAAGCGAGGAAACTGGCTTTTTAATGAACCTGGCTATTGGGATTTTGATTCTCCTTTCTTGGACCCGTTAAAAGTTTTTCTCTCTGGAAATATCTGTGATATAAGGTAACCCCATGCCCCGCCAACCTCGAACATCCTCAGGCACAGGTATCTACCATGTGATGCTTCGTGGCATCAACAGACAAGATATCTTTGAAGAGCAAGAGGATTATCAACAGTTTCTCATCCGTCTTCAGAACCTCGTAGATCCTATAGATGACAATGGTGAACATATCCCGTCTTACTTCCATGTGTATGCCTACTGCCTCATGTCAAACCATGTACATCTGCTGCTACGTGAACGTACCGAGAGCATTAGCATCAGCCTGAAACGCCTTACCGTTTCCTATGCAGCATACTACAACAAGCGTTATCAAAGGGTAGGGCACCTGTTTCAGGACAGGTTCAAAAGTGAGCCGGTAAATGACATCGAGTATTTTGTAACGCTGTTGAGATACGTTCA
>Ga0247608_10005300_pt1 | contig 14004 bp, 12 predicted proteins | sample 176DNAGHGlowgp2_FD_193490 | JGI IMG/M metagenome (GOLD analysis project Ga0247608, IMG submission 193490) | Sheep rumen microbial communities from Palmerston North, Manawatu-Wanganui, New Zealand - 1766 DNA GHGlow gp2 | ecosystem: Host-associated > Mammals > Digestive system > Stomach > Rumen ...
AGTAGGAAAAATAATTAAAAACATAAATCCCCATTGTGAGGTTAAAACATTAAGTATCGTTCCTAATTTATGATAAACCCTAGCCGTCTCTGCTTTTCCAATTATATATTGCCCAGATACTTTTTCACCATCTAAAGTAAAAGTTGTTTCAGTTTTAGTTACTGCTTCTTTTTCCTGTACTGTATTATAAAGCACTAGTACATTACTATTTTTAGCAGCATTGTAATAAAAAACCTCATCCCCAATATTTATTTTACTATCACTATTTCTCTTGACTACGACCAAATCACCTTCAAGATAATCTGGTTCCATCTCATCACTATCGATAACTATTAAAGAATTTTTTCCAAGTGTCGTCACATTAAAACTGTTGTATGATAAAAGACAAACTGTGACAAAAATCGCCACTACAAACCAACACCCAATTAAAATCTCTAATAAAATTTTGCCAACTTTTTTCATTAAATTCACTCCTCTACTTTCATACATAATATATTTTAACATAAAATACAATATTTTTAAATATATTTATTTAAAAACTTTGTCCTAAAAAGACAAAGTTTCATTTAAATTACATTATTGAGCATTTTTACCGAGGGTAATTGATGCTTTTGTTATTTTTCCATTACGATAAAAAGTAAGTTCAATTTTTTCCCCAACATCATGTTTATATAGTTCATACCTAAATTCTGCAATAGATCCAGTATGTTCACCATTAAGAGAAACAATAATATCCCCTTTTTTTAGTCCTGCTTTTGCAGCTGGAGAACCACTTTCAACTGATATTACTGCTACACCATCATCGACATCTTCTGGAATTGTTATTCTATTTTGCCATAAATAATATTCCTGACTTAAATCTAGCATACTAATTCCTACATAAGGTCTACTGATAGATCCTCCAGTTTCAATAATATTTGCATATTTTAAAGCGTCTTCGATAGGAATAGCAAATCCCATTCCTTCTACTCTATCTTCAACTATTTTTAATGAAATTACCCCAATTACATTTCCGCTAACATCGCAAAGAGGACCACCAGAATTACCTGGATTAACCGCTGCATCAATTTGAATAACCTTCATATAATAATCAGCTGCCGCACTAGTAGATACCGAAACATCAACCATTCTATCTTTACCAGATAGTATACCTTTAGTAACAGTACCCTTATAATTTTCTCCCATTGGCGTACCAACTGTAAAAATAGTATCTCCAAGTTTTAAAGCTTCATTATCACCAATTTCTACGGCCTGATAATCTTCTTTAGTATCAATAGTTAAAACAGCAATATCGGCGTATTTATCTCCGCCAACGATAGTTGCATCAATTCTCTTATCACTATCATTAAACTCAACCTGTACAGAATCCCCATCAGCAATAACATGATTATTAGTAATAATATATGTCTTATTACCATTAATCTTATAAATAAAACCTGTTCCTGTTGATACATTTTTCCCATTAGCGGAAGTTATCACCATAACTGTTGATTTATATACTTTATCGACAGAACTAGAAATACTATTCTCGACAAGTTCACTAGTTGTAATATTCTTAACAACACTCTCAACACTTACCGTCTGACTTATCAAATAAGCGCCAATCATCCCACATACAAAAGAAAGCAAAATACTTACAACTAATATAATTCCTACACTATTGTTAGTAGTAGTTTTCTTAGCATTATTTCTTTCCTTAGTTTCTATTATAATTTCATCATTATCCATTTCATTCACCTCACATATTTATAATATCCATATAATTTTTAGGAATACCCATCGTATCCAATATTTTTTCCAATGGTATCGAATCAACTCTACCATCCAGCTTCTCAAGTTCATACTCAAATTCTTTTAACATAAGCCTAAATTCATCATCCTCAAGCATATATTTAAAAATAATAATTACAGAAAATATGTCGTCTTTTCCATATATATACTCATCATCCATTCTAAATATATTTAATTTTTTATGATATTCAGTATCAGGAATTACCCTATCGGTTTTATGATCATACACAATATCTTCATGAGCACATAAATTTCGATAATTGGAAAGTATTGGTAAAAAACTTTCTAAATAATCGACAGTTATTCCAAAGATTGAAGCAACTTCTAATTTATCATCTTTTTTTAAAATCGTAAATAATTCACATACCATTCCAAAAGACAAAACTTTAACTAAAATCCATAGTGGAATATAACCATAATTCTTTAAATAATGCATCGTAGCATTATGCCTAGAAGTATTAATTCTAATTTGTCTTTTCATTTTTTCAATAACATCTTTTACTTTTCTTTTTTTCTCCGGACTCTGATCAAAATTTCTTAGATTTAAATAATCTTTTTCCTTATAACCATACTTCTTAGACAACTGATAAGAAATCGTCGATTTAAGCCTATTTTCAATAATCAATAAATTTTTAAACAATATATTTCTTGAATATCTATCGAACAAAAACAAAGAATAAAGCTCATTAAAAGTAGATCCAGATATAAAAGTTCTATCTGAAAAAGAATTCATAAGCATATGTCTATATCCATTTAAAAAGAAATAATTCTCTTTAAGTAATATATTCTTAGCTTTCTCTACATCTTCAATTATTAAGCCCTTTTTCTTTAAAATATCAATCTGTTGATCAATAGTTTTAAATTCTTTTACCACTAGTATCACCTTACAAAATTATAACACAATTTAATAAAAAAATATATCTTTTTCTTTATCATCATCAAATTATCACATTAGAAATAATTACCATTTATAAATTAAGATTAATCACTAACATCAACATCTAATGTTATATTAATCTTATAATCCTTATATTTTTCTAGAACTTCACTATAAATTTTTCTATATACATCTTCCTTATTTTTAATATTAAAATCAATAATTATATCAAAACTAATATTCTTATTTTTAATATCAATATAAAAGCCATGCATCTGTAATATACCATCATATGAAAAAACAATTTTTGTAATTTCTTTTTTAGCATTAATTATATTTTTATCCTTTGTATTAACAGAATATACTCCAATTGTATGCAAAACTACCCCATATTTATCTAAAACTCTCTTAGTTATATTTCTAGATATCCTATCTATATCAGCAACAGTTAAAATATCAGCAACTTCAATATGAATAGACCCCAAATACCTATCAGGACCGTAATCATTAAGTACTAAATCATAAGCACCATGAACTCCCTCTTCTTTAATTACTTCCCTTTTTATTGCTTTAGCAAGTTTACTTTCTACTCTAACCCCAAGCATATTATCAATAGATTCCTTAATAAGTTCCAATCCGGATTTAATAATAAATAACGATAATATTACCCCAACGTAAGCCTCTAAACTTATATTAAATATCATATAAATAATTGCTGATAACAAAACCGAAATAGAAAGAATAGCGTCATTAAAAGCATCTGAGCCACTTGCTATCAAAGAAGAAGAATTTATGTTTTCACCTTTTTTCTTAACAAATAATCCTAAAATAAATTTAACAACAATACCTGCTCCTAAAATAATAAATGTAACAGTACTATAATCAGCTACTTCTGGATAAATAATCTTTTTCATAGATTCAACAAATGCCGTAATACCTGCATATAAAACAATTACAGATACAACAAGTGATGTCATATATTCAATTCTCCCATAACCATATGGATGTTTTTTATCTGGCGCCTTACCAGCAAGCTTAGTTCCAACAATAGTTATAATACTAGAAAGAGCATCACTTAAATTATTAACAGCATCTAAAATAATAGCAATTGAATTAGCAAGTAAACCAACAAATGTTTTAAATAAAGCTAATACAATATTTGCAAATATACTAATTATACTCGTTTTTATAACTTCTTTTTCTCTACTATTTTTCATTATATATTTCCATAATAAAACCCTACAATAACAGGATTCTAAATTAAGTTATCTCTCATATATATATACGATGTATATCTACTATAAACTTTTAATTTAACACCTTTAGTAATTTTAATAAAACCAATATCTTCAATAACCAAATCATGGTTATCATCAATATTGTATTCCTGAACGCTACCATCAAGTATTCGAGGATTTTTTAAACTAATACTATCTATATTAATGCTATTTGCCATATAAAAAGTCATACTAGAATTATCCGTACTATATTCAATTCTATAGAAATCATCTACCAATATTGCCCCCTTACCTTTAACTTGAATAGTAATTGGCTTTATTTCTTTTTTAGAATTAATCTTCTTAATCCCCTTATTATCTAAATAATTAACTATACTATTACTAATAAGTAATCCTGGAGTATCCTTTATTCGTAATTTTCCTATTTTAACATCGACAACATCAAGTGTAGTCGATGGATATGCACTAGTAGTAATACTACCATCATATCCACTATAACTTTTAATCATTTCATTTATTAATGTTGATTTACCACTATTAGTAACACCCACAAAATAAATTTTTTTATTACTATACTTTTCTAAATTATTATAAATTCTATCTAAATTATATTTTTTATAAGCACTAACTATTATTACATCATCGATATTATTATACCTACTTTTAACATAATTAATAATTTTCGTATCCTTAATTGACTTTGGCATAACGTCCCTTTTAGTTAAAATCAATATTATATTTTTAAATTTTTCCACAAAATCCAAATTCAATGTCAAAATACTAGAAACATAAACAACAATATCATTATCACTTATTTTATTAATAATACTAAAGTAATCATCATTTGTTCTACCAATAGATTTATTTTGTCCATAATTTTTAATTATAAAACACCTTTCACATAGTTTTTTATCCAAACTAGTTACATATCCATCAAGAGTATTGTCCACATCTTGAAGTACTGCACCACAACCAATGCATCTATTCATAATATCTACCTCTAACAAGTAAATTTTTATTTGCAAGTTTCTTATATTTAATTTTCTCTAATTTTCTAAAAATTAACTTTGTAATAATCATATCATCCGTTGACATTGGATTTACCAAAATTGTCTTAATACCAGCTCTATTTCCTCCAAGAATATCTTTATACAATTGATCACCAATAATAGCAACTTCAGATAAATTATAATTAAATAATTTAAGTATCTTCATAAAGCTACTTTTATTTGGTTTATGTGCCCTTGCCAAACAATCGACGTTTAGTTTTTTCTTAAACGGAGCAATTCTTTTTTTAGTGGCATTTGAAAATATTATCAGTTTAAAACCCATATCTTTTAAATTTTCAAATAATTCCATTAATTTATCATTTGCTTCCTTTACCTTATATGGTACACAAGTATTATCTAAATCGAATAACAAACACTTTATCCCATCATCAAATAACTTTTCATAATTAATAAAATATATACTTTTTTGATATATATCTGGCACAAAAATATCCATAAATGCCCCTTTCATAGACTATCTATATAATCCAATTTCTTTTTTCATTAGTAAGAATTTTTCACGAGCAAGTTCTCTTACAATATTTGACCCATTTTTTAATATTTCATCAAGTTCATGACTATCCACAAGTTCGTAATATTTCTTTTGAATTTTCTCCAAAAAGCCACACACTATATCAGCAACCGCTGTTTTAAATTCACCATAATTACTATTTTTAAATTTTTCTTCAACTTGTTCTATTGTTAATTCCGTAAGTGAAGCATAAATATTAATTAAATTACTTATTCCAGGTTTATTATCCATATCATATTTAACACACATATCTGAATCTGTCGTAGCACCCATAATTTTTTTTCTAACAGTTTTAACATCATCCAAAAGTCCTATTACTCCCTTAGGATTATCCTCGGTTTTACTCATCTTTTTACTTGGATCAACCAAATCCATTATCTTTGTTCCAACTTTTGTAACCATAGGTTCTGGTATTTTGAAAGTATCTCCATACTTTTTATTAAACCTAATAGCAATATCACGAGTAAGTTCAACATGCTGTTTTTGATCAATTCCCACTGGCACATAATCAGCATCAACCGTAAGAATATCCACCGCCATTAAAACCGGATAAGTCAAAAGTCCAACACTGAAATTAGCATTTTTCTTACTTTTTTCCTTAAATTGAATCATTCTAGATAATTCACCATAATAAGTATTACATTCAAGCAACCAAGAAATTGCTGGAATATATTCAATATCAGATTGCAAATAAATTATATTTTTCCCAGGATCTATTCCACATGCTAAATACAACGCTATAAAATTCTTAATATTATTATGTAATTCTTCCCTATCCGTAGGTACAGTGATTGCATGCATATCAGCAATAAACAAATAACTATTATATTCATCTTGCATATTGACCATTTGCTTTATTGAACCTATATAATTACCAAGTGTTAAACTACCTGTAGGTTTTAATCCAGTAAGTATTGTCTTTTTCATCAAATACGCCTCATTTCTCTATCTAAATTATATCTTATTTTTATTTTTTAGTAAAGTTAACTAAATTATTTAAATTATCTATTTCCACATTAATATCATCAATACTAATTTTACCAATGTCATTATCATCACTGATTTTATATTTATCTTTAACGCTAACAATTCTTATAACACTACAATCCAACTTATTAATATATTCTTGATTATTTAAAAGAAGACTTTTATATTTACTAATTATTCTATATCCCTCATTATAATCCTTAATTTTAATAAGTAAAATATCATTATCTGAAACCAATGCCTTATTCATATAAATAAATTTATAAAATATATTCCTTCTCAACATGTTTAATTCATCAGTCATAATTATTCCATTATAACCATTACGTAAATATTTTTTAATAAATGAAGACGAAATACTAGCAGGTAATCCATTAGTTAATTTTCTAACTACTAGATGTCCAAGCATAATTGCATCGCATCCATAATCTATTGCTTCCTTAAAAGGCTTCATATGTTTATCTAACACTTCCTGATAATTAAATATATAAGGAATCAAAAAATGTGAATCATATTTAGATATTCCATGTCCTGGAAAATGTTTAATAACAGGAATTACTCCATTTTTTCTAAGTTCACCTATATAATTTCTTCCAAGTTTTGAAACATTTTCATAGTCTCCATAAAAGCATCTTTTATATAAAAGTTTTGATTTTGAATTATTATAAATATCCATAACTGGAGCCAAATTCATATTAATTCCTACATTATATAACATCTTGCCCGTAATCCTAGCATTATCTTTAACTAATGCATCATCATATTTAGAAATATCAAAAATATTCTTAAGCACATGAATTTGCGGAGGCATTCGATTAACTCTTCCCCCTTCTTGATCAGTAGCAATAAATAAAGGAACTTTATTATTCTTATTAGCATCTTTTAGTCTTTTAATAACTTCCAGCATATTACCATAATTATCATAATTCCTACTATATAACACTACTCCCCCAATATAACATTCCTTAATCAAACGAATAATATCATCTATATTTTCATTATTTACCCCAAATATAAATCTTTGACCAATTTTCTCATCAATTGATAAATTCATACAACCACCAAAAAAATTATATATTATTTTTTATTTTTAGTAAATATTATTAAAAAAAAAGATATACACCATTATCTTCTGGTAGTATATCTTTAACTTATTCATTTCCCTTTAGACTAGATACCATATCAATATTTTGAATTTTTCTAGCTAAAAATATTGATACCAAATATGAAACAACAAAAGTTCCAATTGCTGCAATTAAATACGTCTTAATAGTAATACTTGCTCCAAAATCATAATGTTCTTCAATTGCAGTTTTAAATAACCAATCTGTTAAATAATATCCAAGAGGTAATCCTAATATAATAGATACAATAGCTATCCAATTGTTTTGTTTAATAAAAATATTTTTAATCTGTTTATCCCTAAATCCTAATACTTTTAATGTAGAAAATTGGTATTCTTTTTCCGTATATGAAAGTATGCCTAAATTGTAAATAATAATTGCTCCAAGTAATATAGCTATTCCAATAATCAAAACCAACATCGTCTTCATCATTGAAAGCATTCCCTTCATACCTTCCTTTAAACTATCAATATTTTGAATTGTTAAAACATTTTCAATATCGTTTGTTTTACTTAAATCAACATTGGTATATAACGCATCCGGTTTATATTCAATTCCCAAAGATTCTAAATAATTTCTAGTCATAGATAAATTTTGATTCTGTGGATCTTTATTAAACCCAATAATCTTTGATGTGTAATAGTTATTATCTCCATAGATATGCCATGTTACTTTATCACCTATTTTATACCCTTTAGTTGATGCTAATTTATAGGTTACATATACTCCATCATCAGCAGGTTTATTCTTAATTTTATTTTTATTATCAACAAATCTAACATAATTTTCTGCATCAGTCACAAATATATTATTAGATTCACGTTTACCATCCTCGTTTTTTATTTCAATTCCCAAACTTTCTGAAGTATTACTTCCATATTTATCAAACAAAACTTGTAATTCTTTATCAGATAAATTTTCTTTAAGATTTAATTTATAATCAAAGTTATATAAATCAACAAACTGCAATTTAACAAAGAAATTCATTGAATCTAGCATTCCTAATGCACAGACTATTAAAGTTGAACATCCAACTACCCCAGCAAGCCCCATAAATGTTCTCATTTTATTTCTTAATATATCTCTTATATTCCATTTAGATGAAAAACTTAATTTCTTAAAAAAACCTTTTTTAGTAATATTTAAAGTACTACCTTTAATACTTGGTATTTTACTTCTTAATGTCTCTGCAGGACTCTCCTTTAATATACTTCTACCAGTTATATAAGTTATTACTACTACTATTCCAACGATGGCTAGAGCTACATAATAACTAGATGTATTCATTACAGGATGACCATTTGGTACTTCAAAAAATGCCATCTCTAAATTAATAAACACATTTCCAATAAAGAAATATCCTAATATTAAACCAATAATACTCGCAAATATACTTATCCAAAATCCATAACCAATATAATGTAATAATATCCTAGTATTACTAAAACCTAATGCCTTTAAAGTACCAATTTGAATTCTTTGATTTTTAACAACCCTTGTCATTGTTGTAATAACTGAAAGCATGGCAATAAATAAAAATATTCCAGAAAAAACTCCCACATAAGTTTTACCTTCATCAATTTCTCCTTGATAAGTAACATAGGAAGCTGTATCTTCAACATTAATTATTGCTTTAGCATTTTCTACTTTATCCTCTATATCATTTTTAACATCATCTTTTTTTGAAGCATCTCTTACATCAACCATTATACTTGAAAATATAATATAGTCTTTATAATTAAAATTTGGCATAGCCATATCGAATATTTTTTCATTAGTTATATTTGCTTTTTTCATAACCAAAGATTTTATATAATCTTCAGTTATTTCGTTTGTACTCATATAAGCAAAACCGAATTCTTTTCTATCAGGATATAATTCTGATTCATCTCTTGTATCATATAAATGGTCTGGAACATTGATTTTACCTAATACTTTTTCATGTAATTCCATACCATCATATTTAACAAGTATAGTATCTCCCACTTTAATATTATTTTCATCACAATAAAAATTATCTAACCATATACCCTTTTTATTAGAATCAAACTGTTCACCTTCAAAAACATAGAATTTAGAAATATTATTTGATTCAATAAAATTTAATAATAAAGTTTTATCATTATCAGTAATAGCTGTTACTGATAATTTAAGTTCTGCACCTTTAACATTATCTATTTCTTTAATAGTATTTAAGTCATTATGATTCAAATATCCCATTACATTTAAATCAAATAAATTATTTTCAGAATAAAACTTATCAGCTGTTTTAGTCATACCATCCATATATGCCTTAATTCCAGAGTAAGCCATTATTCCAATCATAATCATTAAAAAGATTGTTATAAATTGACTTAAATTTTTACGAATATCTCTAAACATTTTCCTTTTTAACATAATTACCACTTAACCTCATCAATATTTTTCGGATGTTTATTAAGTTCATTTGATTCAACCTTTCCATTTTTTATTCTTATTACTCTATCTGCAATATCAGCAATTAAAGCATTGTGAGTAACTATAATAACAGTTGTATCTTCATCACTTTGTTTCCTTAATAATTTTAATACTTCTACACCTGTTTTAGAATCAAGAGCACCTGTTGGTTCATCACACAAAAGAACTTTAGGATTTTTCATTATTGCTCTAGCAATAGAAACCCTTTGCTGCTCACCACCCGACAATTCTTGAGGAAATTTATCTGCATGTTTTAATAACCCAACACTTTTTAAAACATCCTTTGAATCTTTAGATGTATTTGTTACATCTTTAATTAAATTAACATTTTCATCTACTGTCAAAGTAGGCATTATATTATAAAATTGAAAAATAAAGCCAACATCATTTGCCCTATATCTAGTAAGTTCAGTATCATTAAATTTAGCTATATCATCCTCACCAACAATAATAGAACCAGACGTCACCTTATCCATACCTCCAAGTAAATTTAAAAGCGTAGATTTACCAGCTCCAGAAGGCCCTAGTATAACTACGAATTCACCTTGATTAATACTTAAATCTATCCCATCTAAAGCATTAAATTTTTGTCCACCTATCATATAAGTTTTCTTAACATTCATAAGTTCAATAAAATTTTTCATTATTTTCCTTCTTTCTAAATATGAAACATATTTCACATTAATTATATTACTACTTTATTAACAAGTCAATATAATATGAATAGTATTTCACATTAATATTTTTTATGCTATAATCAATCTAAGGAAGTGATATCTATGGATGAAACCATAAGAAAACCCAAACAAAAAAGAGCCATTGAAAAAAAAGAAAAAATCATCGATGCTGGCTTTAAACTTATATGCGAAAATGGATACTATAACACAAATACTGTTGAAATAGCCAAAAAGGCTGGTGTATCTACAGGTATAGTTTACCAATATTTCAAAGATAAATATGATATATTTATGGAAGGACTAGAAAAATATGGTGATGAAATTTTCTTTCCTATGCTAAATATTGAATTTAAAACATTTAATATCAAGAATTTTGAACAAACAATGAAAGACATGATAAAAAAGCATATTAAAAATCATAAAATATCGCAAACAGCCCATGAAGAAATAACATCTATGATTCACTCTAACCAAGAAGTAGCATCATATTTCTATAAAAAAGAAGTTTTAATGACAAATACCATTAAAGATTTATTAATAAAAAATAATTTTAAAGATAACAACTTATATGAAAAAGTACATATAATGATTGGCCTAATCGATAATCTATGCCATGAAGTTATATATCATAAACATAATAATATGAACTATGATATAATGATTGATCTTGTTATTAATAGTATCACAAATCTATTTAAAAACGACATAATCAAATTTGATTAAGTCGTTTTAATTAATTCAAATACACAACATTATTTTATAATATTACATTATATTTTTTATAAAACAAAAGAATTGTCATATACTTAACTAGGTGATAAAATGTTGTTAAATATCTTAAGTTATTTAGCTAATAACTTAATGTTCTTTACTGGAGCCTATTCAATTAATGCTTTTCCTGAACAATTACCAAAAGAAGTTGAAGAAGAATATATAAAAAAAATGAAAAATGGAGATAAAGAAGCTAGAAATAAACTAATTGAACATAATTTAAGACTCGTAGCCCATATTGTCAAAAAATTTGAAGCTACTGGCCACGACATCGATGACTTAATTGGTATTGGTACCGTAGGTTTAATTAAAGGAATTGATACTTATGTTCCAAATAAAAAAGTAAAGTTAGCTACTTATGCTGCTAAATGTGCTGAAAATGAAATTTTAATGTACTTTAGAGCTGATAAAAAAAATAGTAAAAACGTCAGTCTCTACGAAGAAATTAGTTATGATAAAGAAGGTAATAAAATAACTATCCTAGACATACTTAAAACTAATGACACCGATTTTATTGATGACATCTATAAACAAGATAACATTAAATTACTAAAGCAATATATTTCAGTTCTAAATAACAGAGAAAAAGAAATTATCGAAGAAAGATACGGCTTAAATGGAAAAAATGAAGCAACACAAAAAGAAATAGCCAAAAAATTAAATATCTCTCGTAGTTATGTTTCTAGATTAGAAAAAAGAGCTACTACTAAAATTCTAAGAGAATTCATGAAAAGAGAACAAAAACAAAGTAAATAATTGACATAAGTACTTTTTTATAGTAAAATTATGAATTGTAATTTGAGGAGGAATATTATGGCAACAAAAGTAACAAATAAAACCGCTAGAAGTGTTAACAATAGACCAAACTGTCTTAAAATAACTAAAAGAATGCAAAAAGTTAATTTACAAACAGTAACTATGCCTGATGGCAAAAAGATTAAAACTAGTGCTAGAGAAGCAAGAAGCATGAAAAAAAATAGTAAGTAAAAGTGTTACAAAACGTAACACTTTTTTATTTCTTAAATAAATATTTATAATAATTGTTTTCTACTATCATCCTACTGATAGCTACTCTATTATTAACAATAGCATTCATATTTTTAACATAATCATCTGGTACATTTTCAACCCTTGCTACAAATTTACCATTTGCAGCATAATATGTTCCTAAATCACTAACCCAAGATTTATTCTTAAATATAGCTACTCCAGGAGATGTACTAAGAATATCTTTTCCCATAATAATTCTTGAGTCATATTCTATTCCAAATAAATTTAATACCGTAGGAAGAACGTCAATACTCATTCCAACCTTTGACACCTTTACTGATTTCATTTTACTATTATAAATAATTAAATTATTACTATTTACTTCAATCAAACTATCTCTTTTATATGTCGATATTTTATTAATATTGTCAATCGTCATATTATATGGATAATGATCGGCAAGTAACACAAATACTGTATCATCTAATTTGCCTGCTTCAGTTAACTTATCTACTAGTACTTTTACTGCATTATCAAGTTCTATCTGGGTTGCTACATAAGCCTTAACTTGTTCTGGATAATCTAGGTTAGCAACCTCACTCTTATGCTTTCTCGCCATTGCATTTTCACTAAAACTATAATAGAAATGTCCTGATACTGTCATATAATATGCCATAAATGGTTTATCACTATTAATGTAATCTGTAACCGTTTTACTCATCATATCAACATCACTTTGAGGCCACTGATTACAATTTATTAACTTCTCCATTCCATTATAGCATCCCTTATAATTAGTAAAACCTTGACTCTTTAAATACACATTTCTATCTTGGAAATATGCACTATTATCATGATATGCATATGTATTATACCCTAAATTCTTAAAAACGCTTCCAAGTCCATATGGATAATATGCCCGTCCACCTCTCCAAGAACTAAGAATCGAATTATCGGCATATAACCCTGTAAGTGCCTGAAATTCTCCACCAATCGTCGATAAATTATTCGAAGTATAAAAATTTTCAAAATCAAATCCCTCATGAATCAATTTATATAGTGTTGGTGTTAATTCCTCTGAAACAGCAATTTCACTAAAACTTTCAGCTACGATAAAAATTAAATTTTTCCCTTCAAACATTCCTGTATAACGATTTTGTTTAGTACCATTTTCTGACATAACATAATCATTTATTCTTTTAATATTGTTATTTCCCCCACTAAAATCGAATTCTAAATTATTATAGTCATAATTATACAATTCATGAGAGTCATTATCCTCAAAAGAATTAACTACTTCAATTTTTTCATCAAACCCCAAAATTGTTTTTCTAAGATCTAAATATGTTGCAGACATTACACCAAGTCTTTCAATATTTAAAGCGACATTATTAGTCTCATAATATAAATTATAAATACTTCCTGTATCTTTTCCTTGAATAAAAATATTACCTAAAAACATTCCAATTGATAAAACGAATAATGCTACACACTTAATATTTTCTACCATC
>Ga0247608_10005301_pt1 | contig 14002 bp, 10 predicted proteins | sample 176DNAGHGlowgp2_FD_193490 | JGI IMG/M metagenome (GOLD analysis project Ga0247608, IMG submission 193490) | Sheep rumen microbial communities from Palmerston North, Manawatu-Wanganui, New Zealand - 1766 DNA GHGlow gp2 | ecosystem: Host-associated > Mammals > Digestive system > Stomach > Rumen ...
GCTTCTGGCCATATTGTTTTTTAAACAGCTTCTGATAGATGGCCGACTCCTTCAGCTTCTTATCAGCCAAAGAATGGCTGTTGACACCTTGGCGCAACAATGACTCCAGTATGATTTCCTGCTCACGGATAGTCTGTTCTTTCTCCGAAATCAACTCTTTGTTTGTTTCTTCACTCGTGCGCAGCTTGACAATGTCATGACGAGCCTGTCCTATTATTTCCAAACTGCGGATGTATTTCTGTTCAGCTTCATGTCTTTTATGCGAAAGTTCACGAATGATGATGTATGTAATAATGCATATAAGAATGATTGCAGCTATACATATCCATATTATAATGGTCCGCTTGGTAGTCTTTTCTCTTTCTACTTGTGCCTCTTTCTGATGGCGAGTATAATCATACATGGACTGGATACGTTCAATATCCTTGGTCTTACGTTTGGCATAAAGAGAATCGCTCATTGCATAAGCATACAAACTATACTTTGCAACAGAATCTGGTTGATGGAGTCTTTGGTATAGCTCTGCTAATCCTTTTGAAGCAGCATTTTGATTATTGAAGTCTTTGCCGTCTCGCAGTTCTTTGCGGAAGTAAAATTCTGCAGAATCAAGACTTCCCGTTTTTAAATAGTAGAGTCCCTTAATTCTGTAAAAATATTCACGACCTTGTGCAATATTTCCGTTTGGGTCGAACAGACCTGATTCCTTTTCATAAATAGACATATAATACTTCGCCTTGGCGTATTCTTTTTTAAGAACAAGAGGCCGAACAAACGAGCCATATGTAATGGCTGCATCTGCCTTAAACCCAAGCTTATTGAATTGTTCTGCAACTTCTTTTATCACTAGAATTGCAGAATCAGTATCTCTTAATTCCTTATACGCCAGACTCTCCTGCTCGTAATTCATCAGTGCCGCAAGGGTATCTTTTCCTTTCCATGCATACTTAACCGACTGGCGTTCGTGTTCTAACTGCTCACGATAGAGTCCTTGATGATAGAAAACCTCGGCCATCTGGGCATACACCCTACATAATTGTGCATAGTCACAATCCTTGCTGGTAGTGTCGGCACAGTCTGCGGCTTTCTGGTAGCACTCAAGGGCCATGGGGGCCTCGCCGGCCTCGTAGTAGGCGCGGCCAAGGAGATAGTGGGCCAGCAGACGGTCGTTGGGCGTGCCGTGGTCGTCGAAGAACTGGACGTAGGGCTCCACGTCCTTCACCGTGAAGGGCTGGTCGTTGCGGTTGCGCTGGTTGATGCTGTCCATTTCGGCACGCATGCGGTTGCGCTCGCCCTCAGTGGTGCAGCAGCAGAGGGTGAGGAGCAGGATGACGATGGCGGGCAGGTGTTTCATATTAAAAAAATAGCAACCTACCTCCTTGACGGAAGCAGGCTGCTATATATTATATAATAAGGTGTAAACGCTTATGCCTGCTTGGCTGCCTCTTCAGCGACATCGGCTTCGCGGATGGTGCGACCCATGACGACGAAGGCGGTGGGAGCAGCGATGAACAGCGACGACAGGGTACCAAAGACGACACCGAGGATCATGGCGAACGAGAAGCTGCGGATAGAGTCACCACCGAGGATGAAGATACAGAGCAGCACGATGAGCGTCGTCACCGAGGTGTTGATGGTACGAGCCAATGTCTGGTTCAGCGAGTCGTTGAACAGCTGCTGACGGTCGCGCTTGCCATAGAGCTGGAAGTTCTCACGGATACGGTCGAACACTACCACCTTATCGTTGATGGAGTAACCAATCACGGTCAGGATGGCACCAATGAACACCTGGTCAATCTCAAGCGACATGGGTACCCAGCCCCACAGTACGCTGTAGAAGCCGATGACTACGAGGGCATCGAGAGCCAGTGCAATGGTAGCACCGGTAGAGAAGGCAACGTTGCGGAAGCGTATGAGGATGTAGAGGAAGATTGCTATCAGGGCGATGATGACCGAGATGATAGCACCGTAGGTGATGTCCTTAGCCACAGCGGGACCTACCTTTGCCGAGCTGATGATGGAACCGCCCTCGCGGACATCAGGATTCTTGAAGTCCTCAACCTTTGCCTGGCTGACAAATCCGCCCTTCTTCAAAGCATTGTAGAGGATGGTTTCTGCCTCGTCGTCGACGTTCGGGTTGTTCGACTCGATGTCCCAGTTTGTCGAGACACGGATGGTCTTGCCGTCGGTACCCAGGGCGATAACGCTGGTGTTGGCCTCCTGGCCGACATTCTCGCCAACGGTATTAACGAAGACACCTGTCAGTGCCTGACGTACATCCTCAACGTAGCTCTCCTTGTCGAGTGTGATGACATAGTTACGACCACCGGTGAAGTCGATGCTCTGGCTCAGTCCGCGCACAGCGAACGATATGCAGAACAGCACGGCGGCAGCACCCCAGATGAGGCGGCTCTTCTTGAACATGCCCATGAAGTTGTAGTGGGCGTTCTGCATGAGGTTCTTTGAGTAGCCGGTAACGAAGGTGAGGTCGTGCCACTTGTCTTTTTTCAGACGGTTCTCGTAGACCAGACGTGTCAGGAACACTGCGGTGAAGAACGAGCAGAAGATACCGATGATCCAGGTGGTGGCGAAGCCCTTGACGGGACCTGTACCGAAGAACAGCAGGATGAAACCGGTGATCAGTGAGGTTACGTTAGAGTCGAAGATGGCCGAGAAGGCGTTAGAGTAACCTTTCTGCAGGGCTTCTTTCATGCCCAGTCCGCGTCGCAGCTCTTCCTTGATACGCTCGTAGATGAGCACGTTGGCATCGACGGCCGTACCCAGTGTCAGCACGATACCTGCAATACCGGGCATGGTCAGTGCAGCCTGGAACGAGGTCAGAATACCCAGTGTGAAGAACAGGTTGAACAGCAGGGCGATATCAGCGAGGATACCGGGGATGAAGCCGTACAGCATAATCATGTAGACCATCAGCAGCACGAAGGCGATGATGAATGACCACACACCCTGCTTGATGGACTGAGCACCCAGTGAGGGACCTACAACCTCCTCCTGCACGATACGGGTAGGAGCGGGCATCTTACCTGAGTTCAGTGTGTTAGCAAGGTCCTTGGTGTCCTCGATGGTGAAGTTACCAGTGATCTGTGAGTTGCCACCGTCAATCTGTGAGAGGATGCGGGGAGCAGAGTAGACGGCATCGTCGAGCACGATGGCTACGCCGCGACCGATGTTCTGCTTTGTAATCTGGCTCCAGCGGCGTGCACCGTCAGAGTTCATCTGCATAGAAACAGAGGGGTGACCCATCTGGTCGAAGTCGTCCTTAGAAGAGGTGATGACGTCACCCTCTAACGGAGCGCGGCCGTTGGGTTCAGTAATCTTCAGGGCATAGAGGGCAAAGACATCGCCACGGGTGTTCTCGCCACCGAAGTCCTCGGGCTTGGCACCCCAGCGCAGTTTGCACTCAGCAGGCAACACCTGGCGGGCAATCTCGCTGTAGATGACTTTGTTGACGTCGGCAGTGTCGCGAGCATTAGCGTAGCCAACGATGGCCAGTCCCTGCGGAATGGGCTGCAGCACAGCGAACAGGGGATTCTGCTTCAGTGCATCGGCCTTAGCCTTGGCATCGGTCTGCTTGCTGTCTTTCTTTGCTAACTTGTCAGCGAGGTTGGCCTTGCTGGCTACAGAGTCGCTTGTCAAGGCAGCTGCATCGGCAGCAACTGTGGCGGTAGTGTCGGCAGTAGCTGCGGCAGCGGTGGTGTCAACAGCGGTAGCGTCGCCACCCATGGCTGCGTACTTCTGGTTCAGCTGAGCCAGCAGCGGATAGATTTCCTGTGAGTTATAGGTCTCCCAGAACTCAAGGTTGGCAGAACCCTGGAGGAGTTTACGAACGCGCTCGGGCTCCTTGATACCAGGCATTTCAACCATGATACGGCCTGACTGGCCTTCGAGCTTCTGGATGTTGGGCTGTACGACACCGAACTTGTCGATACGGTTACGGACAACGTTGAACGAGTTGTCGACAGCAGACTGTACTTCGGCACGCAGGGCACTCTCCACCTCAGAGTCGGTAGACGAGGTGCTCACCTTACCCTTCATCTGCTGAGTGGCGAAGATGGCTGCCAGTGGACGTCCGTTGGCATTTTGTTTCCAGTACTTGATGAACAGGGAGATGAAGTCATCCTGACTGGTCTCCTCTTCCTTCTTTGCCTGATCCATCGACTTGCGATAGGTTGCATCGGTCTTGTGGTCGGCCAGCACGTCGACAACGTCGGGTACTGAGACCTCAAGAATTACGTTCATACCGCCTTTCAGGTCGAGACCCAGGCCCATCTCCATTTCGCGGCACTGCTTGAAAGAATAGATTCCGCAGTACACTTTCTCGTTCATGATAGAGTCCAGATACTCCTGTCCGGCCTCTTCACCCATGGCGGCAGCCTTACTTTCGTAGTGCTTGGTCACGAATGTAAAGGAAAGATAGAAGCAGCAAACGAGAATCAGAACGATTGCGACAAATTTTACAATTCCTTTGTTTTGCATTTTGAATTTTTTATTGTGATAATTTATACTTTCGCTTTTTAAGCCTGCAAATATACGGTTTTTTCTTCACTTACCGAAATCTTTGAGCGTTTTTCGTACATTTTTTATTGTTTTTGCCTGATTTTCAGCCAACAAATGAGCGGATAATGGTCGCTGGCGTCCATTTGACCGTCTATTTTACAATTATATGGTTCGAGCCTGTCGGAGCAGAAAAGATGGTCAATGCGGAAGGAAAAAGCTTTCTGATTATATGACAAACCGATGCCGTGGCCGGTCTCTGCAAAGCAGTCGGTGAGCACCTGCCGCATGGTATGATGGGAGTAAGAGATTGGATTGTCGTTGAAGTCGCCGCAGACAATGACTGGGTACTGCTGGTGGTCGACGGCATAGTCGCGCACGGCTCTGATTTGTACGGAGCGCTTGGCGTTGGCTTCGGCCAACTTGACCAGTAGTAGTTTTGACTCTGCACGTACCGAGTCGCGGTCCATCTCGCCACGAATAATCTGCCGGTACTGCTGTCGGTCATTTTTTGTCAGGTGGCAACTCTCGAAGTGGTTGTTGATGACAATGACCGTGTCTGCACCTATCTTCAGCCACCAGGCTGCGCTGCCATTGGCGTGTGAGGGGTAGTCGATGCGTTCGCGCTTGATGATGGGGTGTCGGCTATGGATTCCGAGGGCATTGTAACTGTTTGTCTTGTTGGCCAATACGACGGTGTCGTTATAGTTGTAACCATTCTTTTTGAACGACTCGAAGATGGTCTTGTGTCGGATGTCCACGTCTTCCTGCAGGCAGATGATGTCGGGACTCTCCTCCGCCAGATAGTTAATCACAGTGCCGAAACCGTCGTCATATTTGTAGTTGCCGCCGTAGGCACAGACGTTGTATGAGATGATTTTCAGCGCATCGTCGGGCACGGACAGGCTGCGGTTGACAGGGAAATAGATACTGATAGGTGCATACGCGAGCAGGTAGCCCGCGATGGGTATCCACAGCATGCGCCATTTGAAGATGACCCAGAAGAGGACAAAAGCCATGTTGACGAGCAGGAAGATGGGGAATGTCATGCCTGCCGTCGACAGTAAAGGGTGGTCAGCAGGGTTCAGACGGTCGCTGAAACCTGCCAGAAGCATGACGATGACTGTAGCCACGTTGGCACCGGCAATCAGGCGTGTGGTGAAATTCTTGATTTTTTTAATCACGACTCACGGCTCTGGTCGAACAGTTTTTTCTTTTCTTCCTTGGTGAGGCTGTCGTAGCCACTCTTGCGAATTTTGTCAAGGATGGTGTCTATCTCTTCCTGATTCTTCCGCTTACGGGCATTGTACTCCTCGTCGCTCTCCCGGCGCGGGTCACTATGATGGGCGGTCATGTTGTTCGACTGCTGGCGCTGTTCGTAACGCTGCTTCAGGTGGTCGAAGAACTGCTGGCCCTGGCTGCGGCTGAAGCGTTGACTGCCGTCGGGGTGCTTTTGCCAGTAGCGGATGAGCAGGAAGCCGAAGAGCATGCCTCCCAGGTGTGCCATGTGTGCTACGCCATCGCCCGGGCCGCTCATGGCAGAGAAGAGCTCGATGGCGATATATGCCACCACCAGCCATTTTGCCTTGATGGGGAAGGGGAATGGAATGATGAACAGTCGCTCGTTTGGGAATATCATGCCGAAGGCGAGCAGGATGCCATAGACGGCTCCTGATGCACCAATAGTCGTCCACAGGTTGATGTATGCATCGGTAGTCATCTGCACGTTGCCTGTGCTGACATATTGGTAAGCAGCTAAACCCTGTATGGAGTAGTCGGCATACTGCACCAATTCCTGTACGATGCCGGCTCCTACGCCGCAGCAAATGTAATAAAAAAGGAATTTCTTCGGACCCCATACTCGTTCGATGACATTACCGAACATCCACAGGGCAAACATGTTAAAGAAGATGTGTGTCAGTCCGCCATGCAGGAACATGTATGTAAAGAACTGGTATATGTGGAAGTCGCTGGCTAAGAAAAAGTGCAGGCCGAATAGTCGTGTCAGGTCGACACCTCGTAGTTCGAAGACCCACGTTGCTATGAACGCCAGTAGATTGACGATTAGCAAATTCTTAGTCATGGGTTGCATATTGTTCATCTTGTCTCTTCTTTATTAATAAGTTACGTGTTTTGTGCGGAACAGTTATTTTATTTTCGGGCACAAAATTACGAAAAATATCTCGTTTTGAGCACAAAAAAGGGGCAATAGATGTTTTTTTTCATAAAATAATTCATTTTTTTCCTTTTTTTGTTTGTTTTCTGAATTCTTTAACTTATATTTGCGACAGATTTTGCAATAAACATTTATTTTATCTTTTAAAAACAACAAAATTATGAACAAAACAGAATTGATTGAGAAGATTGCAGCTAATGCTGGTCTGACCAAAGTTGATGCAAAGAAGGCACTTGATGCCACAGTGGTTGCTATTAAGGATGCTCTCGTAGCAGGTGATAAAGTACAGCTCGTTGGCTTTGGTACTTTTGCTATCTCTGAGAAGCCCGCTCGTGAGGGTATCAACCCCGCTACCAAGCAGAAGATTACCATCGCTGCTAAGAAGGTTGCCAAGTTCAAGGCTGGTGCTGAACTTGCAGAGGCAGTTAACAAGTAATATTTGTAAAAATAAATTTAGGGGAGTCTCTTTGCAGAGGCTCCTCTTTTTTTGAGTCCCATAACCCGCCTTTTGGTGATGGGTTATGGGACTCATGCTATCATTCAGTAGTTTGTTTGATACAGCAATCTTTTACGGGTCAGCAATCTTAGGGCTGTTTGCCGATGTATGCCAGAATGCCACCGTCGACGTAAAGCACGTGACCGTTAACGGCATCTGAGGCGTGTGATGCCAGGAACACGGCGGGTCCACCTAACTCCTCGGGCTCGAGCCAACGTCCAGCCGGTGTCTTGGCGCAGATGAACAAGTCAAACGGATGACGGCTTCCGTCTGGCTGACGCTCACGCAGCGGTGCGGTCTGTGGCGTAGCGATATAGCCCGGACCGATACCGTTACACTGGATGTTGTACTCACCATACTCTGAGCAGATGTTGCGTGTCAGCATCTTCAGGCCACCCTTGGCGGCTGCGTATGCGCTGACGGTCTCACGACCTAACTCCGACATCATGGAGCAGATGTTGATAATCTTACCCTCGCGGCGCTCCATCATTTCGGGAATAACAGCTGCGCTGACAATGTAGGGAGCTACCAAGTCAACATCGATGACCTGCTGGAACTCCTGGCGCTTCATCTCGTGCATGGGGATGCGCTTGATGATGCCGGCATTGTTGACCAGGATGTCAATCTGGCCCACCTCCTCGTGAATCTTCTCCACCAGTGCCTTGACAGCCACCTCGTCGGTTACATCGCAGACATAGCCCTTCACGTTCTCAATGCCGGCCTCCTTATAGTTGGTCAGGCCACGCTCCAGAGCAGCCTCGTTGATGTCGTTGAAGATGATGGTTTTGATACCTGCTCCCACAAACGCTTTTGCTATGTTGAAGCCAATGCCATAAGAAGCGCCTGTAATCCACGCATTCTTACCTTCTAATGAAAACAGATTTGTCATAGTAGTTATGTTTTAAGTCATTTGATTGTTGTCCAAGGCGGATTCGAACCACCACAAACAGAACCAAAACCTGTTGTGCTACCATTACACCATTGGACAATGCACGCTACGCCTGTTTAGCTGACGGACAAGTCAGTCGTGTCGTTTGCGGATGCAAAGGTAGTGGTTTTTTAGGCCACTACCAAATTTTTCTGGAATTATTTGACGATAAGCAGATAATAATTCTTCTTACCCTTCTGTGCCAGCAGGTACTTGCCGTCGATAAGGTCGTCGGCAGTGACGGCACGGTTCTGGTCGGTCAGTTTCTCCTTATTCAGGCTGACGCCGCCACCCTGTACCATCTTTCTCATTTCGCCTTTCGAGGGGAACACTGGTGCCACGGTGGTCAGCAGTTCGATGGCGGGCTGGCCCAACTGGTCCTTTGAAATCTCAAACTGAGGCACGCCGTCGAAGACATCGAGGAATGTCTGCTCGTCGAGTTTCTCCAGTCCCTCTTTTGTCGACTTGCCAAAGAGCAGGTTCGAAGCCTCGATGGCTGCATCCAGGGCCTCGCGCGAGTGTACCATCACCGTGACTTCCTCGGCCAGCCGCTTCTGCAGCACGCGTCGACCCGGGTCTTGCTTATGCTCTTCTACCAGTGTCTCGATGGTGTCTTTCTCCAGCGAAGTGAATATCTTGATATAGCGCTCAGCATCCTCGTCGCTGACGTTCAGCCAGAACTGGTAGAACTTATACGGTGTGGTGCGCTTGGGGTCCAGCCAGATGTTGCCACTCTCGGTCTTTCCGAACTTCTTGCCGTCGCTCTTGGTGATGAGCGGACATGTCAGCGCGAAGGTTTCCACCTCGTTGCCTAAGGTGCGGCGTATAAGCTCCGTACCCGTTGTCATGTTGCCCCACTGGTCGTTGCCACCCAGCTGCAGCTTGACGCCGTAGTGCTGGTAGAGGTACAGGAAGTCGTAGCCCTGCAACAGCTGGTAGGTGAACTCCGTGAACGACAGTCCGTCGCGGGCCGTACCGTTCAGTCGCTGCTGGACGCTCTCCTTGGCCATCATGTAGTTGACCGTGATGTGCTTGCCCACCTCGCGGGCAAAGTCGAGGAACGTAAAGTCCTTCATCCAGTCGTAGTTGTTCACCATCACGGCGGCATTATCCTCCTTCGACTCGAAGTCCAGGAACTTAGCCACCTGCCGTTTTATGCACTCCTGGTTGTGGCGCAGCGTTTCGTCGTTCAGCAGGTTACGCTCCTGCGACTTTCCCGACGGGTCGCCAATCATTCCCGTGGCACCACCCACCAAGATGATGGGCTTGTGGCCACAACGCTGCAGGTGGCGCAGCATCATGATGCCACACAGGTGTCCGATGTGCAGTGAGTCAGCCGTAGGGTCGGTTCCTAAGTAGGCTGTCACCATTTCTTTCTGGAGCAGTTCTTCCGTGCCGGGCATCATCTGTGCCAGCATTCCGCGCCATTTCAGTTCTTCTACAAAATTCTTTTTCATATTTCAGTTTTTAACTTTCAACTCTTAACTCTCCACTTTCATCTCTCTTACGAGTTCTGTTCGCTCCTGCCTTCAGTTCAATGAACGCTCCACTTCATTACGGCACCGGATCATATCCGGAGCCACCCCAGGGATTACATCTCAGTAAACGCCATACGGCCAGGTATAGTCCCTTGAATGGGCCGTGCTTGATGATGGCCTGACGGGCATATTCGCTGCATGTCGGCGTGAATCGGCATGACGGTCCGAGCAGTGGCGATATGAACAACTGATAAAAGCGGATGGGCAATATCAGCAACCAAACCAGCGGCCGTGAAAGGTAATACCACAACGTTTTCATCAACTCTCCACTTTCCACTCTTCACTCTCGGCTCTCAACTTCTCAGCAATCCGTTGCAGCAGGTTGTCAACCCGTTCTTCTATTTCCGGCGATGTGTAGTGCCGGTCAGACAGCCATACGAATGCTATCAGCATTTGTGAAGTTTCGGGCAAGCCCTGATGTACTGTCTGTTTGTGTCGGCGGTATGCCTCGCGCAGCTGTCGCTTCACCCGGTTTCTGTCCACAGCGTGCTTGAAGTGCTTCTTTGGCACGCTGGTGAGCACCTGTATCGGGGCTTTGCCATCCTCACGCGCGCGAACCATATATATTATTCTAATAGGGAAGGCAGTCATGGAGTGACTCTTGCCTCCGCCAAAGAGCATGTCTATCAGTTTGCGGCTGTTGAGCCGTTCCTGTTTGGAGAGTGTGGCAGGAAAAACCTTGTCGGCCATAGGAACTCCCTTGTGGACGTTTACGTTTGGGCAGCACTATTCTTCTTCCTGATGTTCGAGCAGGTAGTGATGCAGGGCTCCCGTCATTGAGGGATATTTCTCCGAGGGTGCTTCCAGGTCAAGTCTGAGTCCGGCATCCTTGGCAGCCTTTGCCGTGGCCGGCCCGAAGGTGGCAATGGCTATCTTGTCCTGCTTGAAGTCGGGGAAGTTCTTGGTGAGAGCCTCAATACCTGACGGGCTGAAGAATATCAGCATGTCGTAGTCGAAACTTTTCACCTCGTCGGGTGTGAAGTCATTGCTCACCGTACGATACATTACGCACTCGCGGTGGTTCAGCTTCTTTGAGTCCAGCAGGTTTGCCACGTTGTCGTTATGTACGTCACTCATGGGCACGAGGTACTTTTCAGTCTTGTGCTTGGCCATGGTGGGGATGAGGTCGTCAATTTTTCCCGTTGTTCCGAAGAAAACCTTTCGTTTCCGGTATTGGACATATTTCTGGATGTAGAGCGAGATGGTTTCTGTCACGCAGAAATACTTCATGTCTTCCGGTATGGCTACTCGCAACTCTTTGGCGAGTGTGAAGAAGTGGTCAATAGCGTGACGTGAAGTAAACACGATGGCCGTATAGTCTAAGATGTTTACTTTTTGTGTACGGAATTCCTTTGCTGAGATTCCTTCTACCTTGATAAACGGTCTGAACACCAGTTCTACCTCAAATTTGGAAGCGATGTCGTAGTACGGCGACTTCTCACTGGAGGGCTTCGGTTGCGAAACCAAAATCTTCTTGATCATCAATGTCCTAATAATTTATTTTCAAACTGTTTGCTGTTATCCCCAAAGCGCCCCAAAAGGCCAACAATGGTATTATTTCGAGGGTGCAAAAGTACAAAATAATCTGCAATTGAACGACATTTTGTCTGAAAAAGATGATGTATGTCTTAAAAATCGTCAATAATTTAACAAAAACCAATACTATTACAAAGCCTGTCAACACTTTTTCGCTTCCCAAGTCGAGGTATGCCTGCAGCAGTACCAGGGGGAAAATCAGTACTCCTTCCAGTGATGTGATGAAGAGTAGCGACTTAATCCATTGTCGGTTTCTTTTACCACCGAAGAAGATGCTGTTGACCACCGAGTAGAGTACGACTTTCGCTATCCAGTAGACCGCCGTCATGGCCAGGTAGATGGCTATGAGGTGGTATGGTGTCGGCAGTGTCAGCGTGTCGCCGTAGTCCATCGTATTGAGGTAGAACAGCAGCGCCATGAGCAGGCATGTCAGCACTACTAAGAACCCCTGGAAGTACAGTTCGGTGGTGGTTTCGGTGACCTCGGTGATGCCTTCCCGCTGCATGTAGAAGAAGCTTTTGGCTTGCCGGGCGATGAATCCCTTCGCACTGGCCACCGACACCACAGCCATGATGAAGCTGACCAGCAGCAGTGACGTGATGATGTTGTCGCCGTGTGCGGTGTATGGTACAGGGTCGCCGGCCATGCCGTAGCGTCCTCCCGGCAGTTCCGGGTGAAACAGCGAGTCCTTCGAGAAGAATCCCTCCCGGTAGTACTGCGGCAGTTGCACGTCCAGCATGTTGTGGCCTTTATCGTGCCCAGGCAGGTGCAGCGTGTCCGGGCGGTTGCTCCACCTGATGGGTCCAGGCTTGAAGTGTGCCTGTATGGCGGAGTCCTGCTGTTCCGGTGTGGCACTTCGTGGCAGCCAGCTCAGCACCGTCCTGGGTGTCAGCACAAAGTGCTCGGTGGCGTTGCTGTCAGCGTGTGCCACGCTGCTTGCGCTGCCTTGCTGTGCGATGCTGTCCTGCTGAAGAGTCCTCATTCCCTCATTTACTGATTTTCATTCTTTTTCATTCCTTTCCTTTCTTTCCTTTCCTTCATTTCAGATGCCGAATTCCCGCTTGATGTCGTCGACCCTGTCCAGTTTCTCCCACGTGAACAGTTCCACGTCAATCGTCTTGGTCTCGTGGTAGCGGCTGCTGAACGTTTTCTTCACCACCTCGTTCTTTCTGCCCATGTGCCCGTATGCCGCTGTCTCCAGAAACATGGGCTGTCGCAGCTTCAGTGAGCGTTCAATGGCCTTCGGACGCAGGTCGAACAGTCGTTCAATCCTGCGGGCTATCTCGCCGTCCGTCATCCCGACGTGCTTCCGCCCGTAGGTGTTCACGTAGATATTCATCGGACGTGCCACCCCGATGGCGTAGCTCACCTGCACCAGCATCTCGTCGGCCACGCCTGCTGCCACCATGTTCTTCGCTATGTGGCGTGCCGCGTAGGCTGCCGAGCGGTCCACCTTTGACGAGTCCTTCCCCGAGAAGGCACCGCCGCCGTGGGCACCCTTGCCTCCGTACGTGTCGACAATAATCTTCCTGCCCGTCAGTCCCGTGTCGCCGTGCGGTCCTCCGATGACGAACTTTCCCGTGGGGTTGACGTAGTACTTGATGTCGTCGCCAAACAGTGCCAGCACCTTCTCCGAGTGTATCTGCGCCTTCACGCGCGGCATCAGGACGTTGATGACGTCCTTGCGTATCTGTGCCAGCATGCGCTCGTCCCTGTCGCGACGGTCGTCGGGGCCGTCGGCAGGCGCGTCAAACTCGTCGTGCTGTGTCGACACCACGATGGTGTCTATCCGCTCGGGGATGCCCTCGTCGCTGTACTGCACCGTCACCTGGCTCTTCGCGTCGGGGCGCAGGTAGGTCATCTGCCGTCCCTCTTTCCTGATGTCTGCCAGCGTGCGCATAATCAGGTGCGCCACGTCCAGCGACACCGGCATCAGACTCTCCGTCTCGTTGGTGGCATAGCCGAACATCATGCCTTGGTCGCCGGCTCCCTGCTCATCCTCGGCAGCCTCCCCAACGGCCCCTGATGGGGCTTTGTCCACACCTCTGCTGATGTCCTCGCTCTGCTCGTGGATGGCCGTCAGTATGCCGCACGAGTTGCCGTCAAACTGGTACTCCGCCTTCGTGTAGCCAATCTTCTTGATGGTGTTACGGGCTATGGTCTGCAAGTCTATATACACCTCGCTGCGCACCTCGCCCATGATGACCACCTGTCCCGTGGTGACAAACGTCTCGCAGGCCACGCGGGCCTTGTCGTCGTAGGCCAGGAACTGGTCCAGTATGGCGTCACTTATCTGGTCGGCCACCTTGTCAGGATGGCCCTCGCTCACTGATTCTGAAGAGAATAGGTAACTCATGATTATTTCCTGTTTATTATTTTCTGTTTCCGTTTCGGGTGCAAAGGTACGAATAAGCTGTCGAAAAACCAAAGAAACTGTGGCGTTTTGTGGTACAACGGCGATTTTAACAGACGCTAACAGAGGCTCTGTAGTGTTGCCAATGAGGCTGAACGGCAGTGTCAAACCATCCATCTCCCAAAAAAGCTGTTACAACTTTTTTCCCACGGAGCTTAAATCCCAGTGAAAGATAGCCTATATCCCAGTGAAAGATTTTATTCCAAGCTTCCAAATTTTATGCAGAAAAACTTGATTTTCGTATTCTAATGTTTAGAGTATAGAGAATGTCATTCTAGCAACCACTTCCATGCAGGAATTACTTCAATCTGTTTGCCGTTTTCTAACGGGACTGTTCCCTCTTCGTCGTTAGTTACAATCACCATACGCTTCAATGAAAGGAAAGTATCCAACTGTTTCAATG
>Ga0247608_10005302_pt1 | contig 14002 bp, 8 predicted proteins | sample 176DNAGHGlowgp2_FD_193490 | JGI IMG/M metagenome (GOLD analysis project Ga0247608, IMG submission 193490) | Sheep rumen microbial communities from Palmerston North, Manawatu-Wanganui, New Zealand - 1766 DNA GHGlow gp2 | ecosystem: Host-associated > Mammals > Digestive system > Stomach > Rumen ...
TAATTTCTGTACGACCACGTAGTTTATTTCGATCCAGTCGTTCAATATTGCTGGTTGTAACATCCGATTCGGTCGGTTTCTTGAACTTGTCGATATAGATGAAGGAATTGCACGAGTCGATGAACGGTTGCGGAGTCTTTTCTTCGCCGAACCCGATTACCTGTTTTGACTTGGCCCGGAGTTTCATGGCAAGCGGTGTGAAATCCGAATCGCTGCTCACAATGGCGAAAATGTCGATGCTCTCCGTGAACAGGAGTTCCATCACGTCGATAGTCATCGCGAGGTCGGTCGCATTCTTCCCCTTCGTGTAGGGGAACTGCTGTATCGGCTGAATTGCGAACGGATGCAGAACCTCTTCCCAGGGGTTGCTACCTTTCCAGTTGCCATACGCCCTGCGGATGCTCGTCTCCCCGAACTTGGAGAGTTCTTCCATGATGCCGTAGATGGCGTCCGCCTTGGCGTTGTCGCAGTCAATAATCAGGGCTATTTTCTTTTCCGTGTCCATAATAGGGAATATATGATTTTTTTTCACTCAGGGACTTGACTGGAAGAATTTTTGTTTATATATTCATAGCACAATCTTTAAGACTCCATATCGATATTGTGCTTTTTTCTTCGGTGTAGGGTCTGAAACAGCTTACGCCCCTAGTAAATTAGGGCTTTGTAGCGTTTTAGGCTCGCCGGGAGATAAGAAGAATAGAAGTACAAACGCTTAACTAGGAGTCGCAAATGAACTTCCATTAAATCACTAACGCAACGGCATCGACCGCACTGTCGGCTTGTTTTTTTCGTGCACCCGTAAGCATGATAAAAAAATAAAGAGTAGATTTACGAATGTAGGTCTATGGTAAAAAAAGACATTTTTTTGAGGAAAATAATTATGGAAATCTCCGAAATAGCCTTTCAAATGACTGGAACTGATTCTACCGCAATGGACACCAAAAGAATCAGAAGCCCATATAGCGACATTGACAACCTCGCAGAATATATCAAGAAAAAAATACAGTTCTTCAAAGAGCACAAAGATAAAATTGAAACTAAAGCTGATGCAATCAACCTCCTATGGGATTATGCAGCCTATTTCCTTTACTGCTATATTTACACCACCACGCAACAATATGACCTTGCTGAAGAAGGCCGCTGGTTCAAAGACAAAATTTGTCGCTTGATTATGCTTTTGAAAAAGAATGGCATAGAGCTTAAGGATGACTGGATTTATTGGCAATATGCCCAGGTTCCTCTTGAAGAAACAAGAAAACTTCGCGAAAAATACCCGGCACAGCAATTGAAAGTCTGTCCATTGAAAAGCGAACCGGAAATAAGCGAGTTCGAAAAAAGATACACAGAACTTGCTAAAGAAGCCGTAAAAAAATTCGACCCCGATGCCGATTATGAAAAAAAAGAATGTAATCCAAGATTTGCCAAAGCGACGCCAGTCGAAAAATCTGCTTGGCTAGATAGCAATCTCAAGGCTCTGAAAGATTTCATTGTTACCGGCGAATGCGACGACAAGTACTTCGCCTATGTTCTGTATCAGTTGTTCAGCACACGTGAGTTGGGACTCCCTCTACGAGTAGTAAACCAAGCATGGGAGCACGAAACAGATGCCATCATTCGCTTGGCCGCATTTGCAGCTTACATTGACAGCAAGGCCGAGTTGTTCTCCAATGTTGATAATTACTTGATAGACAACTTCTATTGGTTTCTCCGAAGGGAACAACCCGGGAGAACCGATTTAGACACCTGGGGCGGCGTTAGCGGGCATATCGTTCACAGCTGCGACCACATGAATTACGAAGGCGACTTATATACCAACATTGAAAGCATTGACAAACTCAATTCCTGGATTCAACTATTGGGATTCTTCGACTTCATTACCCTTGACGAAGGTTACCTCATTCAAAGATGCTTCGGCTATTTATTTGCTCCCCCCGTTAGTTCAGACTCCCTCTACTTTTGGGACAACATAAAGAAGTCTTTTGATAAGGGTTGCGGTTATCTAAAGAAGCGCCCCGGCTTTGTCTTTTGTCTCTATTGGATGATTCACCTGTTGGACGAACATGATTTCGACAAAATTTTCCTCGAAGACGAAAAAGAAGCGATGCCTGATGCATACTGCAAAGAAAATGGCATAGTCCCTATCGAAAAACGTCATTACAAAAAAGATTCTCTCGAAATACTGCAGCTGTTGCTGTTTTTTATCCTATTTGACCTCTCGTCAAAATTCAACTATGGATACTACGAAAAGCGAGACGCTCTCGCCCCCCTGATGGGAAAGATTAAAGATGGTACATGGCATAGAAAGAAGACTATCCTTGAACTGTACAAACAGCTGGGACAAAGAATTTGCCTAAAATCCGAGCTCGGCATTCTACTTACAGATTGTGAGCCTAACGACGAAAACATAAAGTCTTCCATTTTATTGGTGTTCAACCTCACCAAATTCCTTAGACAAGATACCAAGTGGCTGGTCAACGAAATTAACAGCATAAAAGAAATACAGGAAAAGAAACTCCCTGTTCTCGAACATTCAAAAGTATACGAAAATCTTAAATCGGATACCTTATCTGAAAAAAGCGAAAACCGCAACGACAAGAGCCATCGTGAACTAAGCAAGATTGATTCCGGATTCACGATTGACAACTTCATGCAAAAAATTCCCAATTTCAGGAACCTCATTTTATGCAGAAAGCTAACCGTAAAAATTTTCTTGGAGGCAGATGTTCCAACTCGATTCACCGACAACAAGTATTACCGCGAGCAATATCGCCATCTGCAAAACAACAAATATGCTTACTTTGACAGAAACATGGCAACCCATTATGCCGTTTTCTCCAAAGTAGAAGATCTTCTTAAGCCGTATAATTTTCCCGATTTGCTGACATCTGTATATGACTTGGTTCATGGAAATATGCAATTAAAGTGGTTTGCCATGAAAGATTCCGGATTCCAGCAAATCAACGCTTATCCGTATTATGCCGATTTGTTAATCGACAGTCTAAAATTAATGGAAGATTTTTTGAGCCCAAAGGATGATTGCAAAGACGGTGTTTTTGCCGAAGATGGTTCACTCATTCCCGACAGAAAGAAACTAAAAGAGTACGGCAAGGAGTTTTGGATTAAATATGACAAAACAGAAATACATAACAAGCTGCGAGATTGCTTCAACCTGCTCTATTGCAATTCTGATTTGATGAAATGGCATGCAGAATATTTCGACAAAAGCAACAAAGTTGAAAAACAAGCATATGCCGATTACGATGCCGATTTTTGGACGGTCTATCGTTACGAAATTGCAGTGTATCTAATTAAGGTTGCTATTGAATTGACGGAGTTTGCCTCATCCAGACCGGCGTGATTCTCACCTAATCTCAATAACAATTTTTCAACACAACAAAGGTGTTTTATGACAAAAGAAGATTTTTATGGCATCGGAATTTCATCCAATAACCGAGAGTTTTGTAGATGGCACGGGTGGATTGCTTCGTCAGATTCCGAAGGTAATATATGGTGCCCCAGCTGTGGTTGGATAGGCCGCGTTCCTGTCTATGACGACGATGATTAAGGATGTTTGCTCAAAGAAAGTGTCGTCTAATATGAGATTGAATGACTAAACTCACACCTCCTACCTATTTGTAAACTTAAATTTACATGTGGGCGGGACTATTCTTTTTTTTGAGATTTAAATTAAAATAGATCAGAGGAACCTATGTCATTTAACAACGAATTCATCAACACGATAAAAGCTGGAATCCCCGTACTGCAAATATGTACCTACGAATGGGAACGTCTTCAGGGGGTTTGCATACAAATTGCCAAAGAAGAAGGCAAAAAATTTTTCGTTTGGAGCTCCACACAAGGGCGAAAAGAATGGGACTTCGACACCGAAACTTTTGGTGCTTCTGATGAAAATCCAGACTCATCCGCAGTACTCGACTGGTTTAAAGACCCGGAGCAAAAGGAGTTAATCCTTTTATTGGAAGATTTTCACCCACAACTTGAAGACTCCTTGATTTTACGCCGTATCCGCGAATGCGTTAGGATAAACCCCAGAACCCGTAAAACACTAATCATCCAAACACTATCTTTTTCAACGATAAAAGATCTTGAAAAAGAAGTCCCTATTCTGGAGTTGCCCTTACCAGGTAAAGATGTTCTAGAAAAAATCTTTAAGGCATCTATTGAAGAACTTGACTTTGACCATAAACCAAGAGACATGTCCAAGGATTTTGATGAGATTGTCAATGCCAGCATTGGCCTTAGCAGTTCCGAAGCCGAGTGGACCTATAGAAAGATTATAGCCGAGAAAGGACGAATACTTGCTACTGAAATTGGGCAAATCGTTGCCGCCAAAGAGGCTATCATAAAGAAAAGCGGAATTCTCGAATATTTCCATCCCGATGCTAGTCTCAACAGTATCGGCGGCCTAGAAAAATTAAAGGATTGGTTGCGGAACCGCGGAAAAGCATTCTCGAATGATGCAAAAAAATATGGTTTGCCGACTCCCAAGGGTGTACTGCTGCTGGGCATTCCAGGTTGCGGAAAGAGTCTGACCGCAAAAACAATTGCGAACGAATGGAATTTTCCACTACTAAAGTTTGACCTCGGAAAAGTATTTGCCGGTGTCGTGGGCGAAAGCGAATCTAATATTCGAAAAGCCCTTTCCCTTGCAGAAACCATCTCTCCGTCAATTCTCTGGATAGACGAAATAGAGAAAGGTCTCAGCGGTTTAGGCAGCAATGGCGATAGCGGAACAAGCTCACGTGTTTTCGGAACATTGCTTACATGGATGCAAGAAAAGAAAAGCGAAGTATTCGTCATTGCTACGGCGAACGATATCGAGAAATTACCCGCAGAACTGTTGCGCAAAGGACGCTTTGACGAAATCTTTTTTGTGGACCTGCCGACCGAATCGGAACGCGAAGCCATTTTCCAGATCCATATCGAAAAGAAAGGTCGCCAATGTTCGGGCTTCAATCTTAAGGATCTCGCTTCAAAGACAATCGGCTTTTCTGGCGCAGAAATTGAGGAAACGGTAAATGAGGCTTTGTTTATTGCATACAACGAGAATCGTGAGCCTCAGCAAGAAGATATAGAACAGGCCATAAAAGGAACATGGCCCTTATCAAGGACCATGCAGGAATCGATCACGAAATTGCGTCAATGGGCCAAAGCCCGTGCAAAGTTGGCTTCGGAGCCCAATACGGAAAAAATTGAAATCGATACCAAGGTTCCAAAACTTATTCAGGAAAGGCACAATATCTTTGCATAGAAAGGCGATTTTAAATGTCGTTCAATCCACGTTATAGAAATAGAATGGTAAATAAAGCCGAAAGGACATTAGACGATCGTGCCCGCAGAATCTTCTTTGATAAATTCTATTTTGAAGCCCTTGTAAACCAAGACAACCCCAGGGAATTAGAACGCAAAAGAGATGCCATTGGGACTGCGGCAAAAGAGTCACTTGAACCATATTTAAGTTTTATAAAAAACTCAATAGATACCGAAAAGAAAAAAGCCGATTATGAATGCAAGTTTAAAATTATAAAAAGCAATGACTCGTATAAACTAGAGTGGCAATATCCCCGTTTTTCTATTTCAAGGTCTCAAATTACGCCTATCATTTTTCTGTTCATGGGTGACAATGAATTGAAAGAAGAAAAAAACCGGCTTATCCTTGAAACACACGACATTATGGTCACCTTTTCTAAGGATGACGCGGTCCTATCGCCAGACAAAAAAAGGATCCTTTCGGTAAAAAATAATCCAGAATGGGACAAGGCGATAGAAAAATTGGGAACAGAGACAAATCTGAGTCTTAATAACAATAAAATCGAGTTTAGTTTCATGGTTCCCAAAATCGCCAAGGGATCAGAAATCGTTCAAGACGGGAAAAAATATGTCATTCGTAATGTTCGCGAAAACGAGCAAAACATTTTTTTCGACATAGATACCCAGCGATCTTTTCTCACAACAAAAAGTCCTGTCCGTATAGACAATTATGAATTCTCCATATCTCCAATCCATCCCAAGCCGGAAAAACTATTCTTCAAAAATAATAGGCAACAATGGGATTTTGTGAAAGAAGACGACGAATACTTTTCTGAAGATACACCAGCAAGTCTTGAAGTTTTAGACGAGCAAGGAGAATTATACAGGTTGGTACCCTATAATAACAGTAAAAAGGGGCGCAACAGAGTAATTATACAACTGCTTGACAACGACGATGTCGAAGAAGGCGAAAAATCCGCCTGCGATTATTTTTTAGAAAATGAAATGTTACAGGAAATTTATCAGAGCGAAAAAAAAGATTCTTTCAAGGTCATAAAGTCTAGGCCTGACGAGCACCAACTTTATGTAGAAAAAAGTTCAAAGAACGGCAATAGCCTTGATCCAAACCTCCCCATAAAAATGGTTATTGACACAAATAACCTCATACGACAACAAAATGCCATTATGGCGCTTTTAAAGACACCGGTAAACGAGCACCGTAATCTCATAAGACTTTTCGAGAACAAAGATCTTCTCAAGGAAAAAAATCGTAGCATTTGGCCCCAAAATTCCCCCAAAAAAGTTGACGAAGACAAATGGTTTGTCTTGAATAATCGCGCATATCAAGGAACGGAATCACAACGCAATTTTGTTGAAAGAGCCTTAGGTACGAATGACTATATGCTTCTTGAAGGGCCTCCTGGTAGCGGAAAGACAACGGCGATTCTTGAATTGATTCTCCAATTCATCAAGGAAGGCAAGCGAGTCTTACTGAGCGCCTCCACCCATGTAGCCATCGACAACATTCTCGAAAGAATTAAAGAATATCCCGATGTATCCCCTTTACGCATAGGCCGAGAAAGTTCTATTGGCGAAACTGTCAAAGACTTTTCAATCGATAGCAAGAAAAACGAGCTCATGGAAAAAGGCTGGGATGGCGAAGTTGCCGAACGTTTTTTATTGGATTCATCAAATTTGGTATGTGGAACAACCATGGGAATTCAAAACCATCCCGACTTCCGATGGAAAAAAGAAGAACGTCGCATTCCTGTTCCATTATACGATGTAATGGTTATCGATGAAGCCAGCAAAACGACCTTTCAGGAATTTATAGTCCCCGCACTATATGCAAAGAAATGGATTATCATTGGAGATGTCCAGCAGCTTTCTCCATATACCGAAAAAGAATACCTCAAAGCGCACCTAACCCAAAGCATTGACGAAAAGACTCAGCAGCTATGCGCCATAATCAACCACTTGAACACGCTAAAGTTCAAGAAGAAAAAAGGGTTTGACAATCCAGAATGCATTCCATTCCCGCTAGCCTTGGAACTCCCTACCGGCTGCACCATTGAGGACTTTAAAAAATACAAGACGGAACGATTTGACAAGATCCCTTCAAAAATCGCCTACATAAAAAATAAAAGACTATTCGACTACAATTCGGATAAAGAAATACCATGGCTAAACCTTTATGTAAATGAGTTGCTCCTGCTAGAAGCCAACAACCTGAGCATAGCCATAAACTTTATCCCCGAATCCTACTATATTGTTTCCTTTGTAAACAAAGACACCGCCAATGAAGGCTTTTCGCGAAGGCAAAGACTTCTGGATGGAGAAGAGAAGAATGAAATTAGATTCAAGGATTCAGACAATCTAAAGAATTTTATGTCTCGCTCCTGGTCCGATGAAGTCTCCTGGAGACTCGTGCGCAAATTTGAACGAAGAAACCTCAAAGAGTCAAATTACGAGCAAGACTTGCAAAAGCTTATTCCGGAAAACGACAATAAAACATTGGAAACAATTGAGGATGTCGAACACATCTTTTTCCCGTCGATTCTTGAACTGCTACAATTGGGGAACAAGGAAATCCAAAAATTCAGGACGACACTAACAGCGGGGTTCGACGAAGAAGATCTCATGTGCCGATTTGAACGCCTAGATTACCAACACCGTATGCATCCGGATATTTCCAAATTTTCCCGCGAGCATTTTTATGGTGCCCAAAGGGGTGTTGCAGAGCTCAAGGACGGCCAGGAAATAGACCGAAAATGGGGCTACAACAGATACCCGTCACGCGCTGTTTGGCTAGATGTAAAACGCGATAAATTTAAAGAGAGGCAAAATACCAAGGTCAACAAAAACTATACGGAATGCGACATTATCAAAAGAGAATTAGAGTGCTTTATCCAATGGGCCAAAGATCCAAGTAATTTGCCCGAAAACAAAAATGGCGAAAAATGGAATGTTGCAATTCTTTCGTATTATCGCCCCCAGGAAGGCCTTATTCGAGAAATGCTCCAGAAATATACCGGCCAGCCAAATAAAATCTCGCACTTTAAAAAGGACAATATAGAAATCCAGCTGTATACCGTAGATAAATTTCAAGGTCGAGAGGCCGATGTTGTTTTTATTAGTATGTGCCGGAATAGGGGAATCGGTTTTATGGATAATACGAATCGAATGAATGTTGCTTTGACGCGAGCTAAATATCAAAGGGTTATTGTTGGAGACAAGGCTCTTTTTGAGAATCAGCATTTTTCAGACGAACTTCGAGACCTCGCAAAAAGAAGTACACCATTTAGCGGGTAGGTGACAATATGCAAATTGAATTGAAACAAAACATCAACACCAAAACTATTCGCTTTCTTGGCGAAGTAGCTATTCGTGACGAACAAAAGTTTGAAACATATAAAGATATCATTAAAGGCTCTCAAAATGAAGCTGAATTGAGCGATCATCTTTTGCGTGAAGGCATTACAAAAAGTGCCGTATCTGAATTTTGCAAGACATTAAAAAGACTTAGAATTATAGATAAAGAGGGAACAATCTCGCGGCAACCTCTTGTCGGCGAGTACGGGGACTATGTTTTAAAGTATATCGCAACCGACAATGAAACCCCGTATAACAGGCTTCCGATAAAAATGGACCGGTATGTTCAGGAAAGCGGCGGTAGTGAGTATTCTGAATCAGGTTTATTGAATGCAATACAAGAAGCCCAAGGCAAGATGCGAGCAGAATCTGCCGTATGTTCCATTTACAGGATAGATTCTCCAATTTTTAGAAAAATTGAAGAAAGAGAAGAACAAATTTCAATAGAAATCAATGATAGCGATGATAACTGGATTTTACGAATTCAGAACAATATTTTTGAGATGACGGAAAAAATGCCATTCCGCAAATTGTTTAATGACGAATTGATAGCCGAAGGAGGACGGTTCTATTTGAGGCTGCCCTTCGAAAAAGCACAGAAAATACCCAATTCTGCAAATGTAATTGATAGTTTCTCGGCATCATTTAGCGAATCTATCAACACAGACTGGGGCAAGTTTAACGCATGTTACAAAAATGTAGATGTTTTGCCTATCGATCAAGAAGTATCTTCCTGGTATAACGAAATCTTCAACAGGACTCTTAAAGTCAACGGGTACCTTTCTCAAGACGACCTAAAATTTAAATGGGACGAGATTCTAAGAGATAAAGTCGTGCTTCAACGGGAAGAATACAAAAAACAAATAAAACCTTTCAATTATAGCGACCTCATTGAGCGTTATCAACCAAAACAAGAAGAATATTGGTTGCTGCAGGCAGCGACGGACCTAAATCCATATTCCGATATCAAGACCATTCGCCGCTCTAACGGCTCTATCAATATTCCTGCCAATGACAAGGCTGACATACAGGATATTTTGGATAGTTGGAGTGCTTTGAAAAATGCGCAGACCATTATGATTGTGGACCCATACGCAAATACATTCCATGCTATAAAAACACTAAAGAAGATATTTGACAGCCTAGACAATCCGCCTCAAAGTGTTCAAATCATTTCTCTTCAAGATGATAGCAATCGATCAGAAAAACAGCGAGAGGAGGTCAAAGACTTTGAAAGGCAATACAATGTCGATTTTGAAATCTGGAAAAAACGAAAAATTCCCCATGACCGTTATTGGATTCTAGATAATTCTGCATTTACTATAGGAATTAGCCCCAATGAAATTTGGGTAAAGAACGATCACATTGAAATAAAGCAACAGATTAATATAAACCCGATTGACATAGATAAACTTCCGTCCGAAATTAGGGAATGGAGCAAGTAAGTATGGCAGTGATTAAAGCTATAACCAAAGAAAAAGTTGTTGATAATTCTCAAAAGCAACTGCATTTTTTTGAGTGCAGCAAGAATTCCCGCACAAAGGATGTTTCTAGCGATTTGCTTTCTGCAATCAATGATGCGGAACAAACGATATGCATCGCATCGACATCAAATATTGAGGATTCTATCAGAGAGCCCCTCCTGAAAAAAATACGTGACCGAATCCGGGTTTACGGAATTTTCCGCGATTTCAAGGTTTGTTCAAAATCACTTGCTTGGTTTGATGACAAAAATCCAGCATTGTTCAGAAGTAATGAGGCGCTACAGAATGACTTCATCATTATCGATAATAAAATCGCATTCTTATTCATCAATCCTCTAAATAATATCGATAAGAACACTTGCATTACATTCTCAGATGACCATGTTAGGGATTTGTTCTATTGGTTTACATACACTTTTTGGAATAGCGATGAAAAAGAACACATTCTGAAAGATATCAGATCGTGTAAAGAGTCTCCTTTTTCCATCCCCGCTACGTCACGCCAAACTATAAACATTTCAGAAACACTAGACAATCCGTTCGAAGCTATAGAATCTTATTACCCTCAAGACGCAGGATTCAAGCCCCGCTTGAAAAAGGAAAGGGAAAAAAAAGATATCATCCAAATTCTTTCAAACCAGATCAAAAATCCCTTGTTCAAAAACGAGAAAAAATGGAAAATAGGGAATTTCATCCTAGACATTATTGATTTCGAAGGTCCGGTCAATACATGGAAAGAGGCTTACGGCCCCTTATCGAAAGTTCCAAAATCATTCATTGACTTTGACAAGAATGACTGGAATCCGATTACAAAGCAAGATTCTATAAAAAAGAAACTGGCAAAGCCCTATATAGTCGACACCATTGAAGAGATGGATAGCAAGGAACCTCCTGAAAGTGACATGGAGTGCGAACCGTATGCAATGGAAACGTGTTTTGAGTACATCGTTCAACCACCAAGTAAACCAAAAAATGCGGACAAGGCCACCATATACAAACAATATGAGCACCTAAAAAATGGACATGACAATAATGTCAAGAGAATTAAAGCGGAATTAGAAGATTTAAAAAATAAAGATTGTATTAAAGAAGCTCCTGGCTTGAACCGTGAAATATCCCAGAATATAGAGTCTATAAAAAAAGAGGAAAAGGCTGAGTTTAGAACCATGCCTATAACTGAAATTGAAAACATTGTAGACAAATGGAACCCCGACAGCGAAGGAAATTGGGTCCGTCAATTAATCAATTTAAAAGTTGGCATAAAAAGGAAAGAATTTGAAATTAAAAACCGAGATGACATTGACAAGAAAAAACAAAACAAGCAGCAAAAAGAAAATGATAAAACACAAAAAAATTCTCGAATTGCGGAATTAGACAAGGAACTTGTAGATTTTAATCCCAAGAATAACGATTCCACTAAAAAAAGTGAAATCCAGAACAGTATCGCAGCTATAAAAAAACAATTGGAAGATTTTGAAAAGCGCACTAAAGACAAGGAAAAATCCGAAGAAAAGGATGAGAAAAATTTTGATAAGGGTGCTAAAGAAAAGGCTCTTGCAGCCCTAGAAGAGGAATTACGGGATTATGTGCCAAAAAATCAGGATTCAAAACAAAAAAGTCGCCTTGAAGGAGAAAAACGCTCCCTTGAAAATGCAATAAATCAATTAGATCGAAATATCAAGAATATCGAAGGCGATATTGAAGCGATTGGAAAACGCGTGTTCAACGAAAGCGAAACGCAAAAAAGTTTTGAAAGTACAAAGAACAACTACACAAGAATCAAGAAACCCGACTTTCTACTTCCTGATGTTGGAGAACTCTTTGAAACCAAAGACACCTTCTATCTTGAAATTTCTGATGACAAAGATTTAGAGCGAGCCAATGAACTGGTAAATCGTTATACAGGGAAAAACTATAAAGTCGTAGCAAAGGTATAATATGAGTTTGAAAAGAATCGTAAAAGGGAAAATTTTCATCACCGATCTACTGTTGGCACAGGAAATCTTGAAAAAATATCCCGGCATTGCAGTAATAGAAAATCATCATTTCACGGGGCGAACAAACGGATTCCTCGCTCCGGCTTTGGAAAGCAATATCCAATCCATTGAAAATGAATACCGCATGCGGTTAGAGGAAAAACAGCGTGCGCTTGAAGAAGAACGTATCCGGCTTGAACGGGAAAGAGCGAAGCTTGAAGAAGAAAAAAGACTCGTATCAAATCAAGAAGAAATCTTAAGGCAACTCATTGAGCTTGAAAAGCAACAGCAAGCCAATAAAAAAGAAATATCCCAACAACAGGAAGAAGCCAAAAAGGTTGAACCGGAAATACAGAAATACCGCCAAGAACGACTTGACCGGATTACCGCCAACGCAGCCAAAAAAGGGTATGTCATAAAGAAAAAAATTGTCGAGAACAACAAGGTCAAACTCATCCTGCAACGAAGAGATGCCTAATGATCAATGTAAGCCACATTGAAGAAGGCAGTTATGTTAATGGCGTTGGCAAGCGTTTTGTCATCTGGGTGCAAGGATGCAATTTTCATTGCCCTGGATGCGGGAATCCTGACACATGGTCTTTTGAAACAAAGAATTTATTTTCTGTTCAAAATTTATTCAGCATAATATTAAAGGAATCAAATATAACTGGAGTAACGTTTAGTGGCGGAGAACCGTTCTTACAAGCGAGCGATCTATTTTTATTGGCAAAAGAGATAAAAGAAAAAACAGATTTGACTATTCATATTTTTACAGGATTTGAACTGGATGAATTGAAAACAGAGGAACAGAAAAAACTACTGAATCTTGCAGACACGCTTGTTTACGGTCGGTTCGATTGCTCTAAACCCAATAATAATCAAAAGGTATGGCATAATCCCCAAAGCCGGGAATTTTGGGATTTCAACAACACTGATGTCGAAATAGATGTGACGGAAAATGGAGATATAAACATTAGTGGTTTTCCCACTTTAGATCTTATCAGCGATATGGAGGATATCCAAAATGAAGGAATTTAACATTGAAATAGAAATCGACGAAAATGGAAATATAATAGCTGACACAAGGGGCTTTCATGGCAAAGTCTGTGAACAAGAACTTGACGACTTGTTGGAAGGTATAGATGGAGAATCCGAGGACAAGAAAAAACCGGAATATTTTGCAAAAGAGCAGATTGTTACTAAGACCAATATCAAAAATAAGTTGTAATAGGAACTTTAAGCAAAATTCTCATTTTCCCCGACTTTAGCGCTCGGGGAGTTTTTCATTAGACTCCTTACCTCAGTGCCGCCATCACATCCTCCACAATCTGCTTGGGCGTGAGGCGGTTCCTTTCCATGAGTTCGCCGTAGGGCACCTTGTCGTAAAATTCCTTCTTGAGGCCTTTCACGAGAACGCGCATGTCGCTGTTGCCGTAGAAGCGGGCGATCTTTTCGCCGAAGCCTCCGTCGACCACTCCGTTTTCGAGCGTCACGACTACCTGGTGGTCGGTGCGCAGCCCATCCAACACTTCGCGGTCAATGCCTGTCGCAAATCGCGGGTTGATGATTGTCGCGTCGATTCCCTGCTTGGCGAGTTCTGCTGCGACTTCTTCGGCGAGGGCGTAATAGCTGCCGAGACCGATGAGTGCGACCTTGCTTCCGCGCTTGTCAACCTTGAATGTGTTGAGCTTGGAGTAATCAGTGTCGATTTTTACGCTGCGGTGCGCAACCCCGTTCGGGATGCGGATGGCCATGGGGTGTTCTGTCTGGTCAATGGCGTAGTCCATCATGGCGATGGCTTCTTCTACGCAGGTGGGGCAGAGGTAAACCAGGTTCGGGATGTTGCTCATCATCGCGATGTCGAAAATGCAGAGGTGCGTGGTGTCGTTCATGCCGTCG
>Ga0247608_10005304_pt1 | contig 13998 bp, 13 predicted proteins | sample 176DNAGHGlowgp2_FD_193490 | JGI IMG/M metagenome (GOLD analysis project Ga0247608, IMG submission 193490) | Sheep rumen microbial communities from Palmerston North, Manawatu-Wanganui, New Zealand - 1766 DNA GHGlow gp2 | ecosystem: Host-associated > Mammals > Digestive system > Stomach > Rumen ...
TCAGGATAACCCCTATCTCGCCCCGGTAGTCGGCGTCGATGGTGCCCGGACTGTTCAGCACGGTGATGCCGTGTTTGAGCGCCAACCCGCTCCGTGGACGCACTTGCGCCTCACAATCTGCGGGAAGCTCCATAAAAAGTCCCGTCGGAATAAGTTTTCGCTCAAAAGGTTGCAGCACAACGGGTTCTGAAAGGTTTGCACGCAAATCCATGCCTGCGGCGGAGGAAGATGCGTAGGAGGGTAAGGGATTGGAGGATTGGTTGTGGATTTTTATAGTCATAGGTGGGTTTAGGGTTAAAGGTTAAGGTCAAAAGGTTAGAGGATTCAAATCTCAAGTCTCAAGTCTAAGTTCTAAGTCTAAGTCTAAGTTCTAAGTCATTGTACTATTTTTCCTTCTTTTAGGGCGCGATCATAGAGCTCCTGCAAATATTGGTTGACAAACTGGGCGCGGCGTTGGTTCATCAGCAGCATGCCGGCGGCGGCGCGTTCTTCTTTGGTCTCATTCACAGAACGTTGAGACCGGTAATCCAGCATCACGAGAAGCACCGAGTTCTCCCCCACTTCTTTTTCAATGTGCAAGGCACCGACACGGTCGCCCAGTTTCTGCACGTCAATCTGAAAAGCCACTTCATTCTGCAAGTCGTCCAGGTAAAGCCATTCATCATCATCCAAAAGATACTCGATGGAGTCGCCCAGCATATTCACCAGGACATCTTTTTGTTCCACCCGTTTTTTCTCATCAAAGAGGATATCCCGCACTGATGGCAACATATCCGAGTGCGTCGGCATTTTCACATAATTCACCCGAACTATCTCTTTTTCAACAGTATAGCGGTCATCCAGAGAACGGGCGAAGTCCGTTATTTCCCTGTCTGAAACGGTGACATTGGCGGTATCTTCATTCCAGATTTTGTCCAAATACCGTTGCGCCAGCAGCGAGTTGCGGTATTCTGACATCTCTCGGTCGAAGTTCTTTTCACGCGGGCTGAGATAACGTTCGGCCTCGTGCAGCACCAGTTTCTCTTTCACCCAGTTGTCGATGAAATCACGCGCCAAGGCAAGGCTGTCCTCCTGGGACAAACCGGACGGCATGCCCGCCTGCACTTCGGAGGCATACAACTTGTACTGGTACACCTGAGCCACTACCGAATCGGCATTCCTGCGGCAAGAGACACCGAGCAGCAGGGCGAATGACAGCAATGGCAGTAATCTTTTCACCCTATTGTTTCAAAATGGAACGGAAAACATCCTCATTGAGTTTGACAGGATACTTGCGATGAAGTTCCTCCACCCATTCTTTCTCCAACTTGTCTTGATACTGGCTGATGACCACAGCACGGACCTCTTCGAACGGTTTATAAGGGTTCAGGGTATCGCCTGTGGCGAACTGGGATTTGATCTGTTCATAGAAAAGCTGAGTGCCCACAGTATCTTCAATAGCGGCATTCCAGACCTTCGCCGAATTGATCTCATAAATCATCAATCCGTCATACACTTCGTTCACCACGTCGCGGTATTCGGGATATTTGGCCATCAGCTGCGTACTTTCGTAGCGCAAAATCTTGTCGCTGACAAAGTTAGGAAAGATCTGATCCAAGAAACTCACCATTGAGCCTTTCAACTGCGCGCCCTGATAACGGTTGAGGTATTGTCCGAATTCGCGAGGGGTTATTGACTGGTCCGCGAAAGTACACATCGGCTTGAGCTTCTCAATCCCTTTCAGAGAGTCAACAGCGACATGTTTGGATTGGAAATAGTTGTCAGCCATGTTCTTTTTGAAGAATTTCATCGCCGCTTTCTTGCCACTCTCCTGGTAATTGTACTCGACTTTCAACTTCTCAACCAAGGACTCCTTGCTTTTCTTGGAGCGGGAATCGCGGGCCAATCTGTTTTTAATCATGTATTTAAACTCGTCATTCACCGTTGTGTAAATCACAGAGTCCAAACGGAGGATGTGCCAACCTATGGAAGAGGGAACAGGTTCTGAAATTCCACCTTGTTTGAGTTTGAGGGCTGCATGGACATAATTTCCGGGACGACGGTTGGGCGCAAACGGCTCCATGCGTCCTCCATTGTTTTTGGTGGCCGGATCATCGGAACACTCCGCAGCCAGGCTGTCAAAAGTGATCCCTTCTTGGAATTTCTGCTTAATGTAAGCGCATTTCTTCATTTCCGCCTCATGGGACGCAGCCTTGTTCAAAGCAGCCGTATCTTTTATAAAAATCTGTGACACATAGAGTTTCGCGACTGCTGGAATCTTATCCTGCACATACACCAAATGGTAGCCGAACTGGGTGCGGACAGGCATGGAGACCTGACCCACCGGGGTGGAATAGGCGGCGGTTTCAAAGGGGTAAATCATTTCCAGCACCGAAAAATAGCCCAATTCCCCGCGATTTCCATACTGGGTGCGATTCGTCTGCGGATTGATGTGGTTCTGTGCCGACTTGTCTTCAGAATAACGTTCAGCCGCTTCGTTAAAATCCAACCCATTAAGGATTTCATCCCTGATCTTCATTATTTTATGATATGCGGCCAACGTGTCTTTCGGAGATGCATCCTCGGGAAGCAAAATCAACAGATGGGACGCGCGCACATGATAGCGTGCCCTATCTATGGTTTCTTCCAACAATTGATCACTCACCTCTGTATCAATCAGATACTGTTGTGCATATTGATTCTTATACGACTCCCACTCTCTTTGAAACACTTTTGCGGTGTCCAGTTTCATGGCCTTGGCTTCCTGAACTTTCATCCGATAATCCGTGTAAAGTCTCAAATACTCGCGCAAATCGGCTTCAGTGGCCTCCGACAACATGCTATTTTTTTGATACGCCTTGACAAAATCCGATTTCGTGACAGTTTCAGATCCCACCTCCATCAGAACGGGATCGTCATTCTGCGCCTGCGAAAAAGTCCATGAAAGCAGAACTAACGACACCGTCAAAAACAATACTTTTTTCATAATAAACTGAATATCAACAATAAAAAATTTATTTCTAAACCATATTTAGATATTGCAAAGATAAAATATTTTGACAATCTCTCAACTAAAAACAGATTTTTTACAGTGGAGTGTCAACAAGGTCACCTGCGGTCTGCACCCTAAACGGAAAGGCAACATGCCGCCAACTCCTTCGGAGACATAAAGTTGTTGATTACCTGACTGATACAAGCCGCCCCACTCCTTATAGAACAACGATGCCGGGGACCATTTGCCAATCTTAATCTGCGAGGCATGAATATGTCCGGACAGCGTGAGAGGGATATGGGTGTTCGGCAATATTTCCAATGCCCATTGGGATGGGGTATGCGACAACAAGATGGTGAACTTGTCATCGTCACATTTTATGGTATCATAATCGGTAATACCCTCAAGCGCAGCCTTTATATTGCAGTTTTGCAAGAATATGTCTTTCCCCCAATACTCCAAACCTGCCACTGCGATTCGATCATCACCCTTGTTCAACACCACAGATTCGTTCAACAGAACTTTCCAGCCCATGGAACGTTCCATTTCTGCCACCATACGCCCACCATCCTGCGGGGTTGTCCAAGTTTCTTGGTTTCCTTTCGCACAATAATCATGGTTGCCGAATACAGATATGATCCCGTCAGATGCCAAAAGCTTGGACAGGACCGGGACAAAGGGGGACAACTCTTTCGGTTCCGTATTGACTATGTCACCCGTAAAAACAATCAAGTCAGGATGTTCCTCATTGACACGCCGCACCACCTTCTCCACAAAAGCGGTTCTGTTGCCGTAAGAACCGAGGTGCAAGTCACTTAGATGCGCAATCGTATATCCGTCGAACGCTTCCGGCAAATCATCAAAATGCAAATCAACATACTCGGTGTCAAGCTGTTTCCAAGCAAACGTCACCCCATAAAGAGCCACCAACGAAACCGCACATGCTACAACAAAACCCAAACGACAGAAAATGGTGTACGCTTTCCTGTTCCTCCTCCCAAATAGTCTGGCAAACAATGAAAAAAGCAGAAATACAAGTTTTGGAAGTGTGAAACAAAACAGTGAGACCACAAAAACGGTCGTTATGATGTTTGAAAAAACATTGAGCAACAGCAATATTACTGAAGCCAAGCCCAAAGCCGTCGGGAGTATGAAAAGAATGCGCCAAATCAGCGGAAGTTTTCGTAAAAAGGTTTTGTAAATGTACTTGTCAGGTACCAAAAACAAAACAAAGGAGAGGTATAAGATAAATTTCATTTTATTACTTAGACTTAGACTTAGGCTTAAACTTAGACTTAGACTATAACTTAGACTATAACTTAGACTATTGAGTTATACTGTCTTTTGCGCGGCTGGTGGTGACCAAGAAGACGCCGAAAATGACCAACAACAAGGCTATAGGTTTATTCCAGGTGAAGACATCCTGTCCAACAGCGATGGCCAGAGCCGCCGTAATGATGGGTTGCAAATTGCTGTACATGCTGACCGTCGTGGGGCGGATATGGCGCAGCGCGACGGGCAACAGATAGTAAGCCAGCACCGTGGCGAAGAGCGCGACAATGCCCATGTTGATGTAGGCCATGGCAGGAGCTGTACCCATGAGAATCGGAGAATCTTTCACGGTGGGTATGGCGAGCGGGAGACTCAGGACCGCACTGAACAGGAACATCCATTTCATCATGGTCACGGGCGAGTATTTCGGGGAGATGGCGCGGGTAATCAGGAGGTAAGTGGCGTAGAACAAGATATTTACGAAACAAAGAAGGGCACCGATATTGCTGTAGTGCGTATCTCCGTGCAGCGAGAACAGGATCATCATCAGCGCGCCGGCGATGCCGAAGAACACGCCCATGGCTTTACGTGTGGTAATCGGTTCCTTGAGGAAAAGAGCCGCCATCAACATCACCACCAACGGCGACATAGCGGAAATCAGCGATACGTAAGTAGGTGATATATAGCGCATTGCTTCAGCAAAAGCCCACAACGTACCATACAAGCTGACCGCCCCGAGCACTATTATCCACATGTCGCGTTTGGCGACTTTCTCGTGAGGAGTGAACAGCGAAATGATCCAGAAGCCCGCCGCCCCGACCACCAGCCGCAACGCCGTATAAGCCTCCGGCGTGATGTACTCCGGCACCACCGCCTTCGAACAGTTCGGATTCACCCCGAAGATGATATAGACGGTAAGCACCGCGAGGTGCCCGATCCATTTCTTGTTTAATTCAGAATTCATAATGCATAATGCATAATTTTAGGGTGCAAAGATAGTATTTTTTCGGCTGTTGGCGATTGGCTATTGGCTGTTGGCTGTTGGCTGTTGGCGATTGGCTGTTGGCTGTTGGCGATAACTATGACTATGACTATGACTATGACTATAACTATAACTATGACTATAACTATTGATTTGTATTCCGATATTTGAATTGTTACAAGCCACTAATCACTATTCACAAATCACTATTCACTAATCACTATTCACTAATCACTATTCACTAATCACTATTCACTAATCACTATTCACTAATCACTATTCACTAATCACTATTCACTAATCACTATTCACTAATCACTATTCACACATCACACGTCATACGTCTTACATCAAAAAAGACGCCAATAATGACGTCTTTCCTATAAAATATCTCACAAGCGCTGCAAAGCCGATAGCTAATAGCTAAAAGCCAACAGCTGAACTTAGTTTTTCATCGCAGCAATCTCCTTGACGGCCTGGATGCAGGCGTCGATGTCGGCCTCGGTGTTGAAGGCGCCGATGCTGAGACGCACCGTACCGTCAATCTTGAGCGTGCCGAGGCATTCGTGTACCAGCGGGGCGCACTGCAGACCCGTGCGGCAGGCGATGTCGTAATCCACATCCAGCATGGTGCCCACGTCCATGGCCTCGAAGCCCTTGATGTTGATGGAGAGCACAGGGTTCTGGTTCTCCACGGAGGTAGCGCAGTAGATGATCACGCCGGGAACGTCCTTGATGCCGTCGCGGAGACGTTTCCACAAAGCCATCTCCTGATTATGGATGTTCTCGATACCTTTCTCGGTAATCCACTTCACACCAGCATGCAGACCGCTGATACCCAACATGTTGATAGTACCAGCTTCCAAACGGTAGGGATATTCCTCAAGGTGGTCACGAACAGCGGATTTCACGCCGGTGCCGCCGAAACGGGTGTGGCGCACCTCAACGCCTTCGCGCACGTAGCTGCCCCCGATACCGGTGGGTCCCATCAGGCACTTGTGACCCGTAAAGGCGTATGCATCAACGTTATAGTCAATCATGTCCATCTTCACCGCGCCGGCGCCCTGGCTGCCATCGACCACGAAAGTGATTCCGTGTTCCTTGCAGACCTTGCCAATCTCCTTGATAGGCTGCACCGTACCGATGACGTTGGAGCACTGCGTGCAGACCACCATCTTCGTGTTCGGACGGATGGCTTCCTCGAATTGCTCTGGATGCACATAACCCGCTGCGTCGAAGGGCAGGTAGGTCACTTCAATAATTCCCTCTTTCTCAAGATGATAGAGCGGACGAAGCACGGAGTTGTGCTCCAGCATCGTGGTAATCACGTGAGAGCCTTTCTGTGCCAGACCCTGAATCAGAATGTTCAAGGAATCGGTGGCGTTGTAGCTGAAGGTCAGACGTTTCTCATCAGTTCCTCCGTTGAAGAGTTTTGTGAGCATCCGGCGGGTTTCAGTCAGAACCTCACCCGTCTCAATGCCGGCGTCATAGCCCGCACGTCCGGGACTCACACCGTGAACACGATAGAAATGATCCATAAACTCGTAAACCTCATTCGGTTTTGGGAAAGATGTTGCTGAATTGTCTAAATATATCATATTCTTATGTTTTGAATTTTCCAAGCGGCAAAAATACACTTTTTTTGACTTAGACATAAACTTAAACTATAACATAAAGCAACCAAGTCTAAGTTCTAAGTCTAAGTTTTAAGTCTAAGTTTTAAGTAGATTCCTCAACGCCTCCGCCTTCGAGTATCTTCTTGAAGAGCGGGTTGAAGGGTTCGGCTTCGACGAGGACTTGGTTGTGGGTCACGGGATGGTCGAAGTAGAGCCGGCGGGCGTGCAGACAGATGGAGGCGTCGAGTTCGGGGCGCTTGGCACCGTACTTGATATCCCCTTTGATAGGATGCCCGATGTGCGAGAGTTGTGCGCGGATCTGGTGGTGGCGGCCGGTATGCAGTTCCACTTCCAGCAACGAATACCGTTCCGAATGCGCTAACAGAGTGTAGTCAAGTTCGGCATATTTCCAGCCTTCTTTCTCTGTGTCAGAAATATACGATTTGTTCTTCTCCGCATTTTTGAACATGTAGTTCACCAATTTCCGTTGCGGAATCTCCGGGATGCCCTCCACTATCGCCCAATAGAACTTGTGCATCTCGTGTGCCTTCAGCAGTTTGTTCATGCGGTCGAGGGCCTTGGAGGTGCGCGCAAAGGCGATCGCGCCGCTCACCGGCCGGTCGATACGATGGATGAGACCGCAGAAGACGTTGCCTTCCTTCTGCTTCTGCACGCGGATATAGTCGCGCACTTTCTCCACCAGTGGTTCCGCACCCGTGTCATCACCCTGCGCCAGTTCCCCAGGCAGTTTGTTCATGATAACCAGGTGGTTGTCTTCGTAGAGAATGCGTTTGGTGAATTCCTCTCGGGTTTCAGTATTGTTCTGACTCATTCGGGAAGGTGTTTTCTTTCACATCGGAGATATAGTGCTCGATGGCGCCCACAATCTCCTCACTCAGATTGAGATAGCGGCGCAGGAAACGCGGGGTGAACTGCTGGGTGATGCCCATCATGTCGTGGAAGACGAGCACTTGGCCGGACGTGTGGCGGCCGGCACCGATGCCGATGGTCGGGATTTCCAGACTATCCGTCACCTCTTTGGCGAGGGAAGCGGGAATCTTCTCCAGCACCAGACCGAAGCAGCCGTGCTCTTGCAGCAGCAATGCGTTTTTACGGAGCTGCTCGGCCTCTTCCTCGGAGGTGGCGCGCACAGCGTAAGTACCGAATTTATTGATAGATTGCGGGGTCAAACCGAGATGGCCCATCACGGGGATGCCCGCGCTGAGGATACGGTCGATGGACTCGATGACCTCCGAGCCGCCCTCCAACTTGATGGCGTCGGCGCCGGATTCTTTCATGATGCGGATGGCCGAGTTGAGTGCCTCCTTGGAGTTGCCCTGGTAGGTGCCGAACGGCATGTCCACCACGACAAGGGCGCGCTTCACGGCACGCACCACCGACGAGGCGTGGTAGATCATCTCGTTGAGCGTGATGGGCAGCGTGGTCTTGTAACCGGCCATCACATTAGCGGCCGAATCGCCCACCAAAATCACGTCTATCTTGGCAATATCCAGCAACTTGGCGATGGAATAGTCGTAGGCGGTTAACATCGCGATGCGCTCGCCCTGGGAACGCATCTTCATCAAAGTGTTCGTCGTCACCTTCGTGACATCCGTGGATAAATACTGTGACATTTCTTTCAAAAATTATGGCGGCAAAAATATAATTTTTTAGGCAAAAGGCAATAGGCAAAAGGCAATAGGCAATAGGGACAAAAAGACGTGTGACATATGACTTGAACCTTGAACTTTGAATTTTGAACTTTGAACCTTAAACAAACTTCACCACATTCTTCATCGTCTCCATCTCCTCCATGTTGATGAGGATGTTCTCGCTGAGGAAGTCGTTGACGGGCTTCATCACGCGGAAGACGTGCGCGATGCGCTGCGCGTAGTCGTCGCGGCAGAGGTCCGCAGGCTTTAACATGCACGACATGGCGTAGTCCTTGCAGGTGAGGTATTCGGGATGCGGAGAGTCTTTCGGCAGACCGTTGGGGATGCGTTTGTAGTGTTCCTGCCCGATGGTGGGCACCAGTTTCTTGAGCTCAGGTTCTTCCACAAGTCTCACGAAATCAAACATTTGCTCAGCGACGGCACTGCGCAGCTGGTGCATTTCCTTCGTGGGAAGCCACCACACACCGCTCGCCAGCATAACCTGCTCGGGTTCGATCTGAATGTAGTAGCCGCCCCAGTAGGCCTTCTTGCCGTACTGGTTCATGTACGCCCCGAGATGTCCCTTGTAGGGCGTTTTGTCGGGCGAGAAACAGATGTCGCGGTAAATGCGGTAGGTGCAGTCCTTGGGTGTGAGTCCGGCGATGGACTCGTCAAATTCGCTGACGGCCGCTATCACATTCTCCACCAGCACGTTGAACTGCGCCCACGCCGCATCGTACATATCCCGATGCGCCTTGAACCACTCGCGGTTGTTGTTGGGAATCAGTTCCTTCAGGAAGGAGAAGAGGATTTCGTTGGGACTCATAATGGTTATTGGTTATGGGTTATGGGTTATTGAAGCCCGCGATTTACGACCGCCCTATTCATCGTATCATCGTATCATCGCATCATCGTATCATCGCATCATCGCATCATCGCATCATCGCAATATCACTCCACGTGTTTCAGCTTCTCCACCACCTTCGGTCTGTCCTCTGCATAGGTGACACCGAACCATTCGGCTGCAGTGGGCAGGACGCGCACGGTGGCGAGACCGCGCTGCATGACAGAGGTCACCGCGTCAGGAATCGGGAACTCGGCCTTGATATTGCCTTCGTTGTCCTTCAGGAACTGAGCGAACATCTCGCCCAGTGTGTCGAAGAAACGCGGGGAGAAACCCCAGAAGTTCATGGAAACGGGCTCCTCGCCGGTGAGCGGGGTGACCACGCCGTCCTCGTCGTTCTGGATGCCGTCGGCCGTGCGGGCGATCTTGCGCATCTCCTTGACAATCGTCAGGTAGCCGTTGCCATCGACTTGGCAGACACCGCGTGAGACTGTGCCGTTCTCCGACAAGGTCTTGTCGAGCCTGTAGCCCACCATCGCGAAGGCGGTGGGGTCGTTGGCCGTGACGTCGCGCAGGTAGTCGCCCAAGATCTGGAAGGGTTCCTTGCCGTAGAAGTCGTCGGCGTTGATCACCGTAAAGGGTTCCTTGATGGCGTCCTTCGCCACAAGGATGGCGTGCGCGGTGCCGTAGGGTTTCACGCGCTCGGGGTTCACGGAGAAGCCGGCGGGCAGCATGTCCAATTCCTGGAAGACGTACTCCACCGGGATGACGTTCTTGTATCTCGGCAGGATGTACTCCTGGAAGTCGGCCTCCATGCTGCGGCGGATGACGAGCACCACTTTGCCGTAGCCAGCTTGCGCGGCGTACTTCACGGAGTAGTCGAGGATGGTTTCACCATTCGGACCCATCTGGTCCAGTTGTTTCAGTCCGCCGTAGCGGCTTCCCATGCCGGCGGCGAGGATAAGTAACGTAGGTTTCATACTATTTCGGTTTTATTTATACTTTCGTTTGTGAGCCCCACACTGCGCTTCGCTTGTGTGGGGTTATTACCCCCCTGCCCTGCGGGCATCCCCCCTGAAGGGGGGAGTGGTGCTTCGACCGTATCTTTTGTCAATCATCGTCCATTCATCGTCTCATCGTCTCATCGCCTCATCGTCTCATCGTCACATCGGTTTGATCTTCCGGGCCAGTTTCGCGCAGAGGCCCGGGAAGAAGCGTTTGATGTGGGCCATGATGAGTTCGGAGCTGCCGACGAGTTGTTCTCGCTTCTCCTTGGCGATGGCATTAAAGATGATACGGGAGGCCTTCTCGGGGGTGATGCCGCCGGCCTGGCCCGCGTCCATCTTGCCGTGCTTGCGGCCGTCCTTCTCCAGCGAATTGACGGAGATGTTGGTCTGCACGCGGCCGGGCGTGAGAATGGTGACACGGATGCCGTCCTTATAGTTCTCCGCCGCCACGGTCTCGAAGAAGCCGTAGAGGGCGTGCTTCGCCGATGAATAGGCGCAGCGCAACGGGAATCCGAAGAGTCCGGCGATGCTGGTGGTGACGGCTAACTGTCCCCCACCCTGCTCGATCATCTTGGGCAGCACGGCCTTGGTGAGGATGACCGGTGCGTAGAAGTCAATGTCCATCACCTTGCGGATGACGGCCATGTCGGTCTCCACGGTAGTGCCGCGCTGGCTGATGCCGGCGTTGTTGTAGAAGACGTCGATGCGCCCGTAGGCGTTGAGGGCGTCGGCGGCGAGTTGCGGCAGCGCGTCGGTCTGCCCGAGGTCGAACGGCAGGCAGGTCACGTCTTTGGCGCCCAGTCGCAGACACTCCTCGCGCACCTGCTCCAGCAGGTCGGGTTCTAATGCCGAGAGGATCAGTCGCGCCCCCGCTTCCGCAAAGCGGAAAGCAGTCTCCTTGCCGATGCCGGAGGAGGTGCCGGTGATCCAGACGACTTTGTTGGTATAGGTGTTTTTCATAAAAGTGTTTTTTCAAAACAATTATGGCTTATCCACAATTTGGATGAAGCCGTTGAATGTCGCGCCCCAGATGCGGTGTTCCTTATCCTGGGTTAGTTGCATGATATAGCCGCTGGGCAGGTTGGAGTTTTCCGTGGTGTACGCCTCCCAACGATCTTTCGCCACATCGTACATGAACAGACCGACAGTGTTCACGGATATCCAAATCTGATTCCGATATTCATCGTAGAGCATATCATTGCCTGCTTCTGTCTCCAAGACCTTGGTCCAATTTGGCGCATAATGATGCCATTTCCCTTGGGTGTCCAACTTGTACAAACCTCCTTTGCTCTCTTTGTATGCGTAAAAATAGAACCACATATTTCCTTCATCGTCCTGATAAGCACAATCAATATTGTTCTTGCCCAATGGTGTATTGCTTGAACGATAGTCTGTCCATTTCTGACCGTCAAACATGGCATTACCCGAAAAAGTGCCCACCCATTGCCGATCTTGCTTATCGACATAGAAACTCAAGACCTTGTTGGTGGGGATTCCGCTGTTCAAGGAATCCATCACCGTCCATTTGACACCGTCATACTTGCAGATGCCGTCCCAACTGGTAATCCACACGTTGTTGAATCGGTCAACAAAAAGATTCCGTCCCCAATAGACGGGAGAATTCAGGGTGTCAAAACGGGTCCATTTGCCATCTTTAATCCTGAAAACATCCCACCCTTGGATAATCCAAACACCATTATCTTTATCTGTAAGCAGTTCAAAAATCGGGAAGGTCTGCGTTGAATCGTAAAGAGGGCTGGTCAGTGGCGAATTAGAATAGGTGTAAAGGGTTTTCTTATTGCCAGATAGAGAGACAAGTCCATTGTCCGTACCCATCCACACTGTGCCGGTGCTGTCCACCGTCACCCCTCGCGACATTCTGGAAACTTTGCTGGGCAATCTGCCATTCGAATTTGTGTAAAGTCGAAAGGTGTAAGACAAGTCCTTCGGGTCGCTGCCATCGGTTATCGGTTCCGGTGGATTGGAAAAAGTCTCGAAAGGAGACACTTCCTCACCGTAAAACGTTCCGTCTGAGAACGTCAATTGGTAGGAAACAGACACAAGCTCTCGCGTCTGCGATTTGAATTCCGTCTCGCGTGACTCTGCCGGCATCCACAAAGTGCTGTTGACAGCCTTCTGGAGTTCTAATTTATCAGATGAGACATTGGTCTTGTTGTCTGCGCTGAGTAACTGCGCATGGCCTGTTGAATCCACCAGAATCTGCACAATAATCACCCCATTCGCTTGTTTCAACTCATTGGCATTGAAAGCTTTGTTCATTCTTCCCCATGCATCCGGAAGCGGTTTAACTCCCAATCTTCCATCATCCAAAACGAAGGAGGAAACCTTGACCGGATAATGCTCTGGATAAAGGTGCTGGGCGGATACAGCGCGTATGCATACCAGCCACATCAGGAGAAAAACGAAACGTCTCATACTTTATTTATTTGACGGCAAAAGTACAAAAATTTCTTTCCACTTCGAAAATCCCAAGAAAAATTCAAGAACCTGAATTGGTACAAGTTTAGTCATCTTTCTTAACCCCCATAATCTCCAGCATTTCTGCCGGAGTCACCACTGTAGGCACTTTGGGGAAATGTTTGGTGTTTCCCGTTACAAGAAAAGTACCCTCTTTGGACATTGCCACTTCGAAAAAGACAATGTCGTCTGCATCGGTGAATGGGAAATCCGTGGCTCTACGTCCCGCCCAACAACCATTATCAATTATCAGGTCAAGCATATTCAGGATATCATCCTCACGTAGATTGAACTTGTCACGATTCAGGACCTCCTGATATTCTAGAAGAATTTCGTCGTTGAACAAAGGGACGATACGACCCTTCACCACCTGTTCCAACACTTTAACGGTGGCAGAGTCCGAATTATGTGTAATCATGGCTGACACCAGAACATTGGTGTCGAAAACGGCAAAATATTTCATTATTTGTTTCTGGTTTTGTCAATCTCTTCGTTAATTTCTTCCAAAGTCAGTTCCGGCGTATTTCCATTCTCGGCCCATTCCCGCATATTGCGGAATGCAGCCATCCTTTCGGCGACCGATTTTTTCTCATCGGCTCGGATTTCGAAAGGGATACACCTGCGCTGGACGACTGTTCTCGCAAACACGTTAATAGCGGTGTTCACGCTCATGCCGAACTCTGAGCACAACGCCTCAAATACGGTTTTCAATTGTGAGTCCATTCTCACTGTCATAGACACTTGCGACATTTCAATATGATTTAAATTTACGCCGCAAAGATACAAAATTATTTCACATAGCAATCATCATGGCGAAAAATTAAATCATAGAATAGAATAGGTCCGATCAACACCCCATCATTCAGCATTCAACATTCAGCATTCAGCATTATAGCGCCCGATACACCACCACCGGCTCCTCATCATCCGCCTCCACGGTGAACGTATCGCCCACCGCCTCGTTCAAACTACCTTCCCATAACCAGTTGAAAGAACGGTTGTTGACTGGGTATTTCAGCCCGCTGAAGGAAAGTTTCGTGTGCAAGTTTCTCGGGAAGACGGAGACCTGCAGCCCCGGAACAGAACGGAACATGGACGTACCGCGCATCACGTTGAACACGCCGTGCTCGGTCAGCATAGCCAGCCGCATCTTTTCGGAATACATCACTAATATGC
>Ga0247608_10005306_pt1 | contig 13994 bp, 14 predicted proteins | sample 176DNAGHGlowgp2_FD_193490 | JGI IMG/M metagenome (GOLD analysis project Ga0247608, IMG submission 193490) | Sheep rumen microbial communities from Palmerston North, Manawatu-Wanganui, New Zealand - 1766 DNA GHGlow gp2 | ecosystem: Host-associated > Mammals > Digestive system > Stomach > Rumen ...
TTCAAGCTCGCTTGCAATGGTTTCAACATTTGTCTCAACCTTAGCGTATTTGGCCTTCATTGCTGTTACTTTGTTCGCACTCTTCTTAAACAGTGCTTTTATTCCCTTTTCATCCTCTTCGATGTCAAAGTCCTTAAGCTCTGTAACAAGGCCTGCTATCATCTGACCGACCTCGCCCATGTCTTTTGTGCGCACATTTTCCATGGCCTTCTCTGAAAAATCAGCCATCTTCTTCTGTGTTCCTGCGCCATAGTTCATTACAGCCTGTGTATTCTTTATATCGATCTGATCCACAAAAGCATCTATCTGCTTAAGTTCTTCTGCTGAAAGCTTAACTTCTGCTGAATCTACAGGCTCTTGCTTTACCTCAGGCTCCGGAGCCTCCATTGCCTGACTTGCGACAGGCTCCCCAAATGAAAGAGTGGGTGTTGAATCCTCAAATTCCTTAAATTCGTCTGACATTACTTAATCCTCCCAAAATAATAATTAAAACTTTAGTTCTATACCTTGCGCATTCTCCTCTGTGCTTTGTGCCACCGCCTGTGCCGGAGCTTCCTGATAAGCAGCCCCCTGTGCACTGGCACTAAATAGCTCACTCTCTGTAAGACCGTCCTGCGCCATCATGGTCTTCATTACCGATATATCCGAAGAAATATCCCATGCCATATCCTGGAAAAGGCTGTCCAGCAAATTTTCAAAAGCTGCATTTATAACATCCATGGCATCTTCTATTTCTCTCTTTGTCTTTGTTATATTCTCTCCGGCTTCAGGCTGCTTTGCAAGATCAACATATGCATTGAGCAGCTTTGTTGTAGTCGGAAGATAATAGTTCATAAACTTTCTTAAATCATCAGCACACTCAGGTTTTTTCTCAACCTGTGTAAATATCTTTTTCATGATCGATTCAAGCTTGTAGAGCTTATCTGACATCTCATCTCCGGGGATCTGGTCATTGATAGCTCTTATGGTCTTAAGATAGTTTTTTCCATCCTCAAGGATTCCGCTTGTGCTTGCATTATTTACAGGCTGTTCCATAGAAGCAGCTACATTCACGCTTTCTCTTTCAAGCCTTGATCTTTCGGCCTGTTCGTACTGATCAAAAGCTCTCCATGTTAGCATTACAGTAGATTCTGCATTATCGAACTTAATAAATGGGAAAAATCCCAGCTTCATCATTTCCTTTATTCTGTCCATGACAAGCTTCTCGTCTTCACCTGCAACACGGGCGAGATCTCTAATGCTAAAGTATTCAGAATTTCCAAGTATTTTACCGTATTTATAATAGCTTCCGGTCAATTTGTTTTGCTTAGCACCTTTGCTGACAAGAGTTGAAAAAAATGCCGTTATAAGCCCTGTAATCGGCAAAACAATCGCTCCGGCTATCGCCAAAGATTCGAAACCTCCTGCAAAACCAATAATTAAAAGAATAAGACCTGTCAGAGCACCCATTCCAAAAGGAATTGCTCCGAAGAGTCCTCCTATTATTTTCCCCACACCTGCTGACTTACTTATTTTTCCGGCAAAAAAAGGAGTTTTCAAGCTAAAGCCACTTGCATAAGTTGTGGTCCTTGGCGCAGAAGCTCTGCCCTGAAAATTGTAAGAAGGATTGGTTTTAGCCTTGTTGACCGCGCTCTGTACAGATACCCTTATCTGATCGCCAAGTCTTGAATAATCCCCTGTGTCCACAGCCTTGCTGACGTCACTTAATATCTTGTTTCCCGTTTCCATGAAATCGTCAATGTTGCTCATACTACTCCCAACCGATTTTATTTGTATACATACAGTAAATCTTCTATAATAATGTGAGTAACGCAAAAAAGGTTACCAGCAAATATTGTATAATAACTAAAAAGAAAAAACAATGACAGGGGTATCTCAATGGACAGACAAAATCTAACTCTTCTAACAGACCTGTACGAGCTTACCATGATGCAGGGCTATTTCAAAAACAAGTCCCAGAATGAAACAGTTATTTTCGATGCATTTTTCAGAAACAATCCGTTCGGCGGCGGTTATTCCATAATGGCCGGCCTTGAACAGCTCATTAAGTACATAAAAGAGCTGCATTTTGACGAAGAAGATATTGATTATCTTCGAAGTGTCGGCATTTTTGATGAAGATTTCCTCGAATACTTAAGAGATTTTAAATTCAGCGGCGATATTTATTCTATTCCGGAAGGAACTATTATCTTCCCAAGAGAGCCTCTTGTAAAAGTCATCGCTCCTATTATGGAGGCACAGCTTATCGAAACCGCCATCCTTAATATCATAAATCATCAGTCTCTTATTGCCACAAAATCCGCAAGGATCTGCTACGCAGCTGAAGGCGATGGAATAATGGAGTTTGGCTTAAGACGTGCCCAGGGACCTGATGCAGGAACTTATGGTGCAAGAGCCGCTGTGATAGGCGGATGCATCGGAACAAGTAATGTTCTCTGCGGTCAGCTTTTTGATGTTCCTGTAAAAGGAACTCATGCACACAGCTGGATCATGAGTTTCCCTGACGAATATACTGCATTTAAAACCTATGCAAAGCTTTATCCTTCCGCATGTATCCTTCTCGTAGATACTTATGACACCTTAGGCTCTGGTGTTCCGAACGCTATAAGAGTATTCAAGGAAATGAAGGAAGAAGGTATTGACCTGTCATTTTACGGAATCCGACTTGATAGCGGAGACCTTGCATATCTCTCAAAGCAGGCAAGAAAAATGCTCGATGACGCAGGCTTTACAGATGCTGTGATATCCGCATCAAATGACCTTGATGAATACCTTATTTCATCATTAAAAACTCAGGGAGCTGCAATCACATCATGGGGTGTTGGAACGAATCTTATCACTGCTAAGGACAATCCGTCATTTGGCGGCGTTTATAAGCTCTCCGCAATTATGGATGATAACGGAACCTTTGTCCCCAAAATAAAGCTTTCGGAAAACACTGAAAAAATCACTAACCCCGGAAACAAAAAGATTTACCGCGTTTATGATAAGGCAAGCGGCAAGATCAAGGCCGACCTGATCTGTCTTGAGAATGAGACCTTTACAGATGATAAGCAGCTTCTTTTATTCGATCCCCAGGAACCCTGGAAAAAGACTCTGCTTCCCGCTTCAAGTTATACTCTCCGCGAGATCATGGTTCCCATATTCAAAAAAGGTGAGTGTGTTTACACATCTCCCAAGACCATGGATATTCGCTCATACTGCTTAGAGGAGCAGAACACACTTTGGGAGGAAACAAGACGACTCTTTAACCCTCATCAGGTTCATGTCGATCTCTCAAGAAGGCTATACGACACCAAGATGAGGCTCCTTGATCAAATGGGCAATCTCGACATGACTGATGTAGAAAACTGATCAGTCATAGATAAAGAACTAAAAATATAGCTAAACATAGGCGATATTCTTATGAGGAATATCGCCTTCGTTGGTATTTGCGCATATTTTTAAATTGTAATAGGTTTCTTTAATTTTTTACTTTTCATAGGGCCTTATGGTCTTAATTGTTCCATCAGGATTATAGCTAAGCTTTGTGTATTTAACACACCTTCTGTGATTTATGCCACCTGAAAGTTCGCAGTCGTGATAGAAAAGGTACCACTCTCCTTCAATCTCTACTATGGAGTGGTGCGTTGTCCAACCGATAACAGGCTCAAGTATCCTTCCCTTATAGGTAAACGGTCCATACGGATTATCTGATATTCCGTAGCAGATATAATGAGTAGTTCCTGTTGAATATGAGAAGTAATACTTGCCGTTATATTTATGAACCCATGGGCCTTCAAAATATCTTCTCTCTTCGTCACCTGCAAGAAGCAGCTTTCCATCTTCATCAACAATCTGTATATCCACAGGCTTTTTTGCAAACGACTTCATATCTGCGCTCATAAGTGCACATTTGGGACATACAGCCGGCTCATCCTTTTCGGGCTCTGTTCCGTTTTCTTCGAATTTACCTGTCCTATACTTTTCAAGCTGACCTCCCCAGAGACCGCCGAAATATACATATACTTTTCCATCATCATCCTTGAATGAACATGGATCTATACTAAAACTGCCCTCTATATAATTTTCTTCAGGTGTAAAAGGGCCTTCAGGCTTATCGCTTTCGGCAACCCCGAGTCTGAACATTCCTTCCTTATCTCTGGCCGGAAATACCAAGTAGTATTTATCATTTGTAAATACTGCATCCGGAGCCCACATCTGATCTCTTACCCAGGGCACATCGTGCATTGAAAGAGCTACGCCATGGTCTGTCACTTCACCGCCAATCTTATCCATTGACAGTATGTGATAGTCTTCCATCTGATACTCATCACCATTGTCATTGTCCTCTCCGTCGTGCGGAACATCATGAGACGGATATACATATACTTTGCCGTTAAACACATGTGCTGAAGGATCAGCAGTAAAAATATGTGTAACTAAAGGCTCACGTTCTTTACTCATCGCTATCTCCTAATTTATATAAACTGACTTTTCAGATAAAAAGATAACATGATATCCTTTGCCACAGCATTTTAATACTTGTTAATTAACTATCAATTATTGCCGTGATTTTCCACAAATTTTTTTGTCTTTGTTTACTTGATATTTTTTATCGTTCCCGTAGCTGCGCCATTTTTAATTATCATAAGGAAAAATTAATCCGCAATATTTAACTCATTAATAGCAACTTTTAATAATTCAAACAGCATCTTTTTATTATAAAATATTGCTATCAACTATAGAATTATTGACTATTAAGAGGAAAAAGTTATGATTGAAACACTTAACGGCATAGTTGAAACTGTAAACTTCAGACAGAGCACATCAATTAAGCTCTACGATAATGATGAATGTGAAAACTATCCTCCTCACTGGCATGCTGCGATCGAGATCGTAATGCCTACAGAAAATGCATATCACTTAAATTGTGCAGAAAAGATAGACCTTAGGGAAGGCGATATAATAATAATCTGTCCGGGCTGCATTCACTCAATAACTGCTCCCAAGACAGGAAAGCGCATTATTTTCCAGCCTGATTCCGCTTCTCTTCGCTTTATGCATGATGTGGACAGTCTCATACATGTTATGAGTCCTTTTATAGTGGTCTCTCCCGAAAACTATCCGCATATCCATGATAAGGTAAAAGGCCTCTTCCTTGAGATAGATGAAATATACGGACAAAGCAGTTCCTTCTCTGAAGTTGATATCTATTGCAAGCTTTTGCAGATGCTCTCTTTAATCGGGAAAAACTTCGTAAAGGAAAGTCCGGAACTTGATGTATCCACTTTTCAAAAGGGGGATGAATACTTTGAGAAATTTATCGAAGTATGTGATTATATTGAAGCACACTGCATAGAAGATCTTAATCTCGACGATGTTGCTGCAAAAGCCTGGTTTAGTAAGTTTTACTTCTCCCGCCGTTTCAAGCAGTTTACCGGTGTGTCATTCTATAAATACGTCAATCAGAAAAGGATCGCCAAGGCAGAAATCCTGCTCATGGAGCCCAGAAACTCGATCACGGATATATCGCTTTGTTGCGGTTTCCCTTCGCTGTCATCTTTTATCAGGATGTTTAAGATAATAAAGGGCTGCACACCAACAGAATTCAGAAACATGTACCGAACAAGAGATGATTTCGCTCTTTCAAAAGAAGTATGACTTTTCAGAGCTTTTTCATTTTATAACCTGCATTTGATCTTACAAACCTTTGTAGTCAAATGCAGGGATAAAACTCGCCATATCTGTACCTTCTCCCTGAAAAAATCCATTCTCAATTCCATTATCTATCGCAAAATCTATAAGGTCTTCGTAATCACTTTCTTCAACTTTATTTTTAAGCTCGGGATATTTGCTCAAATCCCCAAATGGAGTGAACTGATTCATTATGCTAAGATATACTCTGTCCCTGTACCTTTCAAGAAGCCTTTCAACAACATTTTTCGAATCATTAATCTGTCCCGGTAAAACCAGATGTCTTATTATAACCCCCTTTTTCATCAAAGGTCCTAAATAGTCATCCTCACAATCTTCCATTAAATCATTGTATAATGAAGCACTTATTGTTTTATCATTTAAACTATCGCTGGTTTCTCCGCCCTCAGTCTTTTTGTCCTCTGTGCTTCTTTTTGTCTCAAATAAAGGTTCTCCAACCTGCCTTAGCATCTCATCTATCGCTGCAATAGCTATATTGAAATAGTTTGGAGCATTACTATATCTTATTGCTATCTCATCTGAATAATACTTGCAGTCAGGAAGATATATATCAATAAGGCCCTCCAGACTTTTCAAGGTTTCTGCAAGCTCATAACCGCTGGAATTATATACCACAGGTATCTTTAGCCCTTCATTTCTGGCCCTTTCAATAGCAGGAATAATAAGTGGAACAAAGTGAGTCGGGGTGACCAGATTAATATTTGAAGCCTTTTTGTCCTGAAGCTCCAGAAATATCTCGCTAAGGCGCTCTTTGTAATCTCCTTTGATACTTCACCTGTAGCTATCTGCCTGTTCTGACAAAATACGCACTGCAGATTACAGCCGGAAAAAAACACTGTTCCTGAACCGTTTTTGCCGGATATGCACGGTTCCTCCCATGCATGAAGATAAGCCTTGGCTGCCGTTATCTTATCTGTTTGACCACAAAAACCAAGCTCTTTCTTATTTCTGTTAACACCGCATTTTCTTGGGCAGATCATGCAGTTGTCCAATAAATCACACTTCACTTTTTGCAAGCATCCTCTTCTTTTCTTCTTTTTCAGCCTTATTACGTTTTCTTAATCCGGTAAAAAACTCCTTAAGTATCTGACTGCTCTCCTCTTCCAAAACTCCCTTTACAACTTCTACCTGATGGTTGAATTCAGGGTTCTCAAGGATATTTAAAATCGATCCTCCGCAGCCTGATTTAGGGCTAAGTGCCCCCATCACAACCTTTGGTATTCTCGACTGAACTATTGCCCCAGCACACATTTGGCACGGCTCAAGAGTAACATAGAGTATGCAGTCTTCAAGCCTCCAATCTCCGATTTTTTTGCAGGCTTTTTTTATTGCGGTGATCTCAGCATGGCAGAGTACGGATTTATCCGTGTTTCTCCTATTATAGCCACGTCCTATTATTTTATCTTCATATACTATAACGCAGCCAATCGGCACCTCTCCAAGCTCCATAGCCTTTCTCGCCTGCTTCAAGGCTGCCTTCATATATTTTTCGTCTGAACTTATCATATTTTCTATTCCTACCCAAATACTAGAATTTGAAGTACTTATTTGTTATCATATTGTAATACGAATTATATATGATATATGGGGCAAAAGTAAATTTCCCCATAATCCGTAAGCGTATTAGTTTTTAAAGAGGTTTTTATAAATGAAGATATCCACAAAGGGGCGTTATGCACTTAGAGTCATGATTGACCTTGCTCTCCATGATGATGGCAATTACATAGCACTTAAAGATATTTCTGCAAGACAGAATCTTAAGATAAAATATTTGGAACAGATAGTCACAAACCTGGGAAAAGCCGGGCTAATTAAGAGTATGCGCGGCAACAACGGTGGTCACAGGCTAAAGAAGAAGCCTGAAGAATACAGGGTTGGCGATATTTTAAGAGCTGTAGAAGGAGATCTTGCCCCTGTCGAATGTTTGGAGGGAGACGATATCATCTGTCCTGCACTTGACAGATGTCCCACCATCAGCTTCTGGAAAGGTCTCGATAAAGCTATTAACGATTATGTTGACAGCTTTACATTAAAGGATCTCGTCGGTCGCACCATAAAGGATGAAGATCTTTCTGCACCAATTGACTGTTGACAAAGATGTCATCTCTAAGTATCATGAATAATTGACGGTCCTGTAACGGGTGCATGCATCTGTGCGGACCCGGGTCCTACGCAATGAGAGCCTGCGAACCGTGTCAGGTCGGGAACGAAGCAGCACTAAGCGGAATTTCTCATGTGTTGTAGGGGTGCCTGGATTCGCCGCATGCATCCTTTACAGGATCGTTTTTTATTCAACATAAGGCACAAGACATCATTTTTCCTATTGTCTTGCCAAATTGTGTTACAATAATATAGAACTCAGGATTCCTAAATGCCTTTTCCTATTTGCATTCAGGAAGTCACGTTAATAAATTCCAAGTATTCCGGTGGAGGCGAAAATGATCACATCACAGATAATCCAAAACAGCATAGATGAATTGTCAGCTATTACAAGAGTTCAGCTTTGCGTATATGACTTAAAAGGAAAGGTGGTCGCATCTACTTCAGAGATCACTTCATTTGAAGCCGGAATGATCGCTGATTTTGCTTCTTCGCCTGTAGATTCTCAGGTTATCGGCAACAACCACCTATTAAAGATTCTTGATGAGGGCGATCCTGCGTACGTTCTTCTCTCCAGCGGTCAGTCAGATGATGCCTACATGGTCGGAAAGATCTGCGTAAGTCAGCTTCAGAATCTTATAGTTGCATATAAGGAAAGATATGACAGAAATAACTTTTTCCAGAACCTTCTTCTCGATAATCTGCTCCTTATAGACATCTATAACAGAGCAAAAAAATTACGAATTGAAGTCACAGTTCCAAGAGTAATTATCATCGTTGAGACCAAAGCAGAAAGAGATTCAACCGCTTCAGAGCTTCTCTCCGGAATGTTCTCAAGCCAAAACGGAGATTATGTCACAGCTGTTGATGAAACAAGTGTGATCCTTGTTAAATCTCTAAAGACCGGCGAGGGCTATCCAGAAATCGAAGAAGTTGCATCCTCTATCGCTTCTATGATGAATACTGAGGCAATGCTCGATGTAAGAGTAGCTTACGGAACCATCGTAAACGAATTAAAAGATCTGAGCAAATCCTATAAAGAAGCAAAAATGGCACTTGATGTCGGAAAAATATTCTATGCTGAGCGCCATGTAAATGCATACAACACATTAGGAATAGGAAGACTTATATATCAGCTTCCCATTAACCTATGCAAAATCTTCATTGATGAAATTTTCGGAGGAAAAGAAATTCCCGAAAACCTCGATGAAGAGACACTTAATACAATAAATAAATTCTTTGAAAATAACCTTAATGTATCAGAGACTTCAAGACAGCTCTTCGTACATCGTAACACTCTTGTTTACAGAATTGAGAAACTCGAAAAAGCAACAGGTCTTGATATCAGAACCTTCGATGAAGCTCTCACATTCAAGATCGCACTTATGGTTATTAACTATATGAAATACGTAGATTCAAGAGAATTCTAAGATCAGTACTATAGCGGGGCATCATGCCCCGTTTTTTATATATTAGGAAATTCCTCCGAATTCCCTAATATATAAAAACAGGTACAACCTTGCGATTGTACCTGCTCTAAATTCTTTATCAAATTCCAGATTAGTTTGTGATAACCTTCTCTGTCTCTTTGTCGAATATGTGAATCTTCTCAACGTCGAATGCGAACTTAACCTTGTCGCCGGGACGAGCTGTTGTACGAGAATCAACTCGTGCTGTTACAGGGAAGCCTGCAAGATCGAAGTACAGATAAACTTCTGCACCAAGAAGCTCGTATACGTTGATTGTTGACTCAAATACAGCCTTAGATGTGCTAACAACCATCTCAGAATCATCAACATCCTCAGGACGGATACCGAATGTAACTGTCTTTCCAGCATAACCACCTTCGATAACCTTCTTAGCCTTAGCCGGAGGAAGCTCGATTGACTGACCTGCGATCTTGAGGCTAGCCTTGTCGCCTGATACTTCAACTTCTGCATCAAGGAAGTTCATCTGAGGTGATCCCATGAATCCTGCAACGAAGAGGTTGCAAGGCTTGTCATAGAGGTTCTGAGGTGTATCTACCTGCTGAACAACACCATCTTTCATAACTACGATTCTTGTACCAAGAGTCATAGCCTCTGTCTGGTCATGTGTAACGTAGATGATTGTGGTACCAAGTCTCTGGTGAAGCTTAGCGATCTCTGTTCTCATCTGAACACGAAGCTTAGCATCAAGGTTTGAAAGAGGCTCATCCATAAGGAATACCTTAGGATTACGAACGATAGCACGACCCATAGCTACACGCTGTCTCTGTCCACCTGAAAGAGCCTTAGGCTTACGATCAAGAAGATTTGTAAGATCAAGGATCTTAGCAGCATCTTTAACCATCTTATCAATTTCAGCCTTCGGAACCTTACGAAGCTTAAGGCCGAATGCCATGTTATCATAAACTGTCATATGAGGATACAGAGCGTAGTTCTGGAATACCATCGCAATATCTCTGTCCTTAGGCTCTACGTCGTTAACAACGCGATCACCAATCTTAAGTGTACCTGAAGTAATATCTTCAAGACCTGCGATCATACGAAGTGTTGTTGACTTACCACATCCTGAAGGTCCTACGAAGATGATGAATTCCTTATCCTGGATATCAAGGTTGAAATTCTTAACAGCTTCGAAACCGTTAGGATATACTTTGCATACATTCTCAAGTGTTAAACTTGCCATTTTCTTATTCCTCCTCTGTGCAAATGAAGAGCAAACTGCTCTTTACCCTTAAAAGTATAGCCAAAGCACAGGGCTTTGGCTATGCAACTATTATACAAAGATTTCTCCAATCGTTGTAAAAATTGCTTATTTACTTTTTTTTTAGAAATCTATTAGGAATTTTTGCACAAATTTAATAATTTCTTATGTGCACTTTGACAACACCATTGGCGCAAATGCTGAATTCATGCATCACTTATTGTCTCTTGCTTCCTGCATGCGCTTAATTGCTGCCTGGAGCTCTTCATCGTCCTCGTCAGTCAGGATTTCTCTGTCTTGCGGAGTTTCTTCCTGCTTGGGCTCAAACTTTTTAAACAGACCGTTATACATCATTGCCATAAGATATGCCGGAGCTGTAAATCCAAACAAAATAAGAATAGGTAATATCTGTATATCAAAGAAGTACACCAAAACCACAGGAATCGCAGAAACAATTACCATACCTATTGTTCTCGGAAGACCAAGGATTGCAAACATAACCGCGTTCTTAAGTGTATTCTTAATGGGATTTTCGAATCTTGCCTGAAGCGGAAAAATCCATAAAGAAAACATATACAAAATGATGGTAAGACCAAACATCACATATACATAGAATCCGGGAATAATCTGCACATTTGCTCTTATCCAGATAAAATCTACAGCTATTATCATCGCTATGATGCATACGATTATCCAAAGAATTGTTGCCTGCTTGAAATTCTGCTTAAATGATTTCAAGAATCCTCTGATAGTGTAGGTTTCCTCATCCCTGACCATCTTGAGTATTACATAATGCATTGCAGTAAGGGAAGCGCCGCCGGTAAATGGAATAAGCACAAACAAAAGAACGATAAGATTTAATATCATTAAATCAGCCACTCTGTTCAACACACGCATTATTGGGCTGTCGAGATCAAATAATTTACCCATAAAACTAATCCTCCTTAATAAAACAAAAAAATGCCCAAGCACAATAATAACATGCCCGGGCATTATTTACATTACCTATTTATTTAAAAAATATCTATTATTTACCTATTGTTTTCTTAATCCAAGCAAGCTGATCAGCAAAAACCTGCTCTCTTCCAACTTCCTGCTGAAGCTCATGTCTCATTCCGTCATAGAGTTTTAACTCAACATCTGTAAGGCCTACCTGCTCTGTATAAATCTTGTAAAGCTGCTCTACAGCTGCTCCGTAATCTCCAACCGGATCTTCTTTTCCTGCTGTAAGAAGGATGGGAAGCTTCTTCGGAATATCTTCCATCTTGCCAACATCTTGTACTCTTGTCAGGATTTCAAACATTGTCTCAAATCCGTTTATCGTAAATATGAAAGTACATCTCGGATCATTTATGTATTTGTTTATGCTCTCTTCATTGTGTGAGAGCCAGTCAACCTTGGTCTTGGGATTCTGAATTCTCTTATTGTAATTCTTGAATGCCATATTGTTTATCATATTTGAGCGATGCTTTTCTCCAAGGAAAGCGCTTATAAATGCTGTAAGTGCTTTGCCGCTCTTAAGAGTTCCCGGTGTCTGCCATCCTGTTCCCTGAATGATAGCACCCTGAATACCGGTACCATAGCGTGTAAGATACTCTCTTGCAATGAAAGATCCAAAGCTGTGACCAAGAATGATCACCGGAACTCCCGGATACTCTTCCTGAGTCATCTTCTTAAGTCTATGTGCATCTCTAAGAAGAACTGTAGCGGGATCATTTTTGCAGAAGTAACCAAAAGGTACACTTTCTGAAATGGATTCCCCGTGTCCAAGATGATCATTGCCTATTACCATTATTCCATTATCGGTCATGTAATTAGCAAATTCATCGTAACGATCTATAAACTCCTGCATACCATGAATAATCTGAAGAATTGCGATGGGCTTTTCATCAGGTATCCATCTGATAGCATGTATTGTAGTTTTGCGATCTCTCGACTTGTAAGTAAGCTCCTCTTTGCGTGCCATATTAACCCCTCCATAGATTTACCAAGTTTTGCAATATACAGATTACTCATAAAAAATGATTAAGGAGGAAGACTTTTTTTGTCTTCCTCCTTAATTTTACCACAATTTGATAAGTTTTGGTCCAATAATTTCACAATATTGCACAATTTTATATCATTGGAAAGTATATGGATTAGTAAACAACGCTATAATTCCTTATTCCGTGTACTAATCTTCCGGAGACCAGCTCTTTTGTACATCTTCAATCACTACGTTTTCATCAACTTTTACCACTATCTGGTACTCATCTTCATATACTATTTCTCCTGGGAAATTTGTATATACCACATAATAAGGATGATTGTATCTTTCAAGGAGCCAGCACAGAGGATTTATCATCTTCATCATCAGTTCTGAATTATCCACCTTAAAGTAGCAGATTACCTTCTCCTGCCTTCTGCACTGAGGCGGCCAGGGAAGTTCCTCTGCAAACCAGGAATCAATTTCCTTAAAAAGTCCCACATCTTCCTCATCCATTACATTATCTGTTACCATCTGATTGAGCATGCTAAAAATCCCTTTACCGGTTCTGGTATTAGCCGCAAGCTCTTTTCCCTGAATTCTACAGTATTTAAATTTCATGCGCCCTCCAATTTAGTTGTAAAGTTCACCCATCAAAGTCGCCTGTTTGGAAATGTAAAGTATGTATTAGGGCAGGGCTCATCCTTAAGTGTATAATGCCACCACTCTTCTTTTAGAGGCATAAAGCCATTTTTTACCATAACTTCCCTAAGATATTTTCTGTTACTTAGCTGCTCTGAAGATAGATCTGCATAGTCGGAATGGCTAATTTCTCCAAAATAATCAAAGGTTCCACCCATGTCAACATCGCATCTCCCATCGCAGTCATACAATGTAAGATCAACAGTACTTCCCCTTGAATGCCCTGAATGCTCTGCTATAAATCCCAATGGAAAAATATCCTGTTTTGAAATATCAGGATAGTACCATTTTTTCATTCTGGTATCACCAAGATCCTTCGCCCACCTTACAAAATGATCGACCGCCTTTTGAGGTCTGTAAGCATCATATATCCTAAAACACAACCCTCTTTTTCTTATTTCATCTGCAGCTGTTTTAAGAGCAAGAGCTGCTTCTTTTGTCAAAAGCGCTATGGGCTCCTCATAGCCGTCTATCTTTTCGCCAATGAAATTATTTTCCGAATAATACCTGATATCAAGTATTGCATCAGGCACAGCATCTGTAACTGATACAAAACCTGAAGAATCATCAGATAGTGTCATTTTCATCTTATCATCCATATTCATCATGCTCCCAATATGGAACCTACAAGTATCCCAAGCCAGGTTCCTATCGCATAACCAAGTGTTCCCACTAAGATGCTAGGGCCAACGAGCCTCGTCCAGCCCTGTGATATTGCCATGCCTGCAGCTGTTGTAGGGCCTCCTATGTTTGCATTTGATGCAAGAATTATCTCTTCAAGATCAAATTTGAAAATTTTTCCAAAACCAAAGCTAAATAGCATATTCACAATAACTATGAT